>SKET01000018.1_pt2 | contig 140650 bp, 123 predicted proteins | sample 4841461 | NCBI WGS metagenome assembly SKET01 (sample SAMN11008802, study PRJNA524170) | human gut metagenome | biome: Human fecal sample; material: Feces; isolation source: fecal sample from pouch patient p5 | host: Homo sapiens | place: Israel: Tel-Aviv | collected 2014-02-13
TGAGCCATATCAATACGTACCTGATCTCCTGCACTTACGCTGATTACAAATCCCACTTTTTCGCCGTCACGATAATAGAATCCGTCATCACCCATCTCGCATCCTGCAGCTTCCAGAATTTCTTTTGATTTTTCAGGATTGTAATCATAATGCTCTACATCTTCATAATTGTAGACATTTCTCTGCAGAGGTCCATAAGCCGGCATTCCCTGTCCAAGGATAACTGCGTCGATGATTGCCTGACGGTCAAGCCCATAGCATACTGCCGGGATCAGATCACGGTTTTTCTGCCAGTATTCATTTCCAAAATTAAACATGATTCCACGATAGTCAGAAGTCTTCATATCGTAGCATGTATATGCCTCATCATCTGCAAAAGCAGCTGCATCCTTTGGTGTTAATAATGCCAAATCAAGTTCTCCGGATTTCAACTGAAGTGCTTTCGCATTGTCATCCGGTACGATCTTGAATACAATTTTATCGATGGAAGGCTCACCCTTGAAATAATCTTCATTCTTAACCAGTGTGATCGCCTGTCCCTCATCCCATGATTCGATCTTGTATGGGCCTGTTCCTACCGGGTTACGGAAGAAGTCAGAGGTCTGCATATCTTCGCCCTCAAGCAGATGCTTAGGAAGAACTGCCATTGTCATATAGTCAAGGAATGCAACGTTTTTGTCCTCAAGCTTGAACGCAACCGTATGATCATCAATAACATTGATTTCCTCTACGTCCTCGTAGTTGGGTGCATTCTCAGAACCGTTTTCCGGATCCATGATTGCTTCGATAGTAAACTTAACATCCTCTGCTGTCACAGGTTCGCCATCCTGCCATTTCGCATCTTCTACCATATGGAATGTATAAGTATTGGTTTCATCATCAAAATCCCAGCTCTCTGCCAGTCCCGGAACTACCTGATTATCTCCGTCATGTGCAGTTAAACCGTTGAAGATCAGAATATTGATCTCTCCATGTTCATCCATAGCAGGATTGATCCTGGTATAATCTCCGCTTCCGTATACCAGTGTTGTTTCTTCCTCTGCCAGTACAGGCACTGTTGTTCCGGCACTGACCAGTGATACAGTCAGAAGCACTCCGGCCATTGTCAATAAACCCTTTTTCATTTCATGTTCCCTCGCTTTTTCTTTATTGGTAACTGGCTTTTATGATATCAGACAATTCTGACATCAGTAAGCCCTGCGGGGGGATATTGACATATTCCTTTTTGTGCCTTATATATGCCATATATGGCATACCTGCAGCAGTATCATTACTCTCCATCGCAGTGCGATCCTTGCGTTCTCCGTCATCCAGCATGAACTTCAGAAGCTTCTTGAAAATCGGCTCGATTTTTACGTTGGAAAAATCAACTTTCTCAGTCCAATGTTGTAAAGCTCTGCACCCTCTTGATAGCGTACAAATTTCTTTGCTATTTTCTTTGTTTTCTCTACATCTTTACGTGCATATCCCATACACAGTACCTCCCTTTTTGCATGAAAAAAGCAGCTAACCTATTTTTCATAGACTAACTGCTCGTGTTTTTGTTCCATATTCTGTTTTAATTTACTGAAACGTCTTCTGTTTGACTTAACTGTTTATGAACATCACGTCCACCATACATAATTCGCACTACATATACTATTTCAGTTTCATCATCTGTTTTGTAAAATACCAGATAATTATCCACCGGAAAGAATCGAAGTCCTCTGCTGTGCCACGGTTCTTCCTCATAGAACCGATTTCTGTTCGGCATAGTATCCAGCTTCCGAATTGCCGTCATAATCCGCTCTGTCTGTCCTGCAGCATTCTCTGGAGCTAACAGTTCCTCTGAAATATATCTGAAAATATTTCGCAGATCTTTCTTTGCTCCTGCTGTATACATCACTTTATATTTCATATACCAAATTCCTGTTTCATTTCTGCTTCAACTTCATCTGCTGAATACACTCTGCCAGCCTTAATATCTTCCATGCCTTTTTCTATTTCTGCATTGAACTGTTCCTTTGTCAGAGAACTATATGCCACAGGCTCCTCATAAGCTGGAAGTTTCATCTCAAAAGGAATTCCTCTCTGGAGTACAATCTGTCTCAGAAACATTCCTACTGCATTGGACATTGGAATTCCAAGTCTATCAAGCACCTGCTCTGCCTGTTCTTTCACTTCAGGTTCGACACGTGCAAATACATTTGCTGTTCTTGCCATAGATATCGCCTCCTCTTTTTTCTTCATTATATCTTGTTTGATTGCAAATTGCAAGCGATTCGCAATCTATTTTCGCAATTTCATACACCGGCAGACGGCAGGTGGCAGATAAGGTATCTATAAAAATCTGTATTTGCTTCAATGACTCTGCCACCTGTCATTCTTTTAATCGAATACTGTTTTCCTGTTTTTCATTTACTCGATACTCCAACTCATTCTTCATCCGGCTTCTTACATCACGCATGGTTCTTCCAGAAATTCCTTGTTCCTTTGCTTTTTCATCTAATTCCCTAATGGAAATTTCTTTTTTATCAGCAAGAAGTTCCTTGATTAACTTTGTCCCTCTCTCCAACTTTGTTTCTGTTGCTTTTCCTTCTTTTCCATCTAACAATTCATCTGCGGAAATCTCATAGGCTCCCACCCATCGGAAACCTTCTTCGTCTCCCAGTTTAAACGCCATCGTTTCCCCTGGTGGTGCAAGAGAACTTTTTTCATGAATCAATACCCTTGTGGTTGGATCTTTTCTTACTTTCCCGATGAAAATCAAGCTTCGTACTGCTGCCATAATATCAATAGAACCAAGTCCTCGATACGTGCTCTGCGTCCCGGAAGATTTATTCAGATGTCCGATCAACACAATGGCACATCCGGTCTTCTCTGCAATCATTCCCAGTTTTCGGAACACCGGACGCACTTCATTTGCACGGTTCATATCCACATCTGCTCCAATAAAGGCCTGTACCTGATCAATGATTACAAGCCTCACATGATTCTGCCTGACTGCCTTTTCAATTCGATCATCGGATAAAGTCAACGCTTCTTCCGAACCATCAATCACCATAACCTTGCTTAGATTTGCACCTGCTTCCACCAATCTTGGCTTAATGGTATCGCCCATGCCATCCTCCGCAGTCTGATAGATTACATTAAATGGTTCGATATCTTCCATGTTCGGAAATAATTTTCTATTGGTACAGGCTGCCGTCAGCATCATGGCAAAATAAGTTTTTCCTTCTCCCGGATTTCCCTGAACGATTGTCAGTTTTCCAAATGGAATATAAGGAAACCACAGCCATTCCACACTGGTCTGTTCAATGTCTTCATAACACAACATCGGCACCAGTTCTTCTGTTTCTGGTACTTTGATTGTAATTGTTTCTGCAATTGCTTTCTTTCTGTCAGCGTTTTTATCACAGAGAATTTCGTTCCAGTCTTTTCTTGATGGTTTCAAGCGAATTACACTGTATCCTTCTGAAATTTCTCCTGCCAGTTTCTCACAAGCCTCATTCCCTGCCTGGTCATTATCCAGGCACAGGAAAACAGAAGTAATCTGAGGGCGTTCAGAAAGAAAAGTCATCAGTGCCACACTGGAGATTCCACCTAGACTCAGGTAACTACGCTTCTTCCAGTCTTTTGGAAATAACTGGATAAATGAAAGCAGATCAATGGCTGCTTCAAATACAAACAACTGATTATCCGTTCCTCTGTAACTGAATCCATAAGATTTATCAGAACCTGCTACATCTCCACGATATGTTATTTCACCACTTCCCCGGCAGTGTGCATATCTTGGAATACCATCTGCATCTCTGCCGACAAATATAACATTATGATGCTTCTTTTCTTCGTAAATATCACCTCTGTTAATCCACTCTTCCACCAGTTTTTTCTCAATCTCTCTTTTTTCTGTCAGATACTTTATGATTATTTCATTATCTTCATTTTTCTCCGGTAATCGGAAGTCTTGGGACGGGGCGGGGCAGAACTTCTGCCTGCCTTCGCCTTCTTCCCCAATCAGAATTTTCACTGCTTCCGGGAATGTTGCATAATAAAATTCCATCACAAAGTCTACCGGATAACCGCCCTTACTCTGACTATGCCGATACCATCGGTTTCCGGATATCGTTACACTGTCATGCTTTTTCCAACGATATTCTCTGCCACTTTTCACCAACTGTTCCCCTTGTGCGTTCAGAAAAGACACAAGGTCGGTCTGGTTTGCTCTAGCAATCTGCTCTTCTGTATACTGCATTTTCATCATCCTTTCCTGTCTGTCCTGCTGACAGACTTCTATAAACTCATATCATAGTTCCGTTTTTTCCTCACTGTCTGTTGCTTTGCATCACGTTCTTCACACTCTTTCTTCTTTTCAGCCAGTTGTTTCAGAAGAGAAGTTTTCTTTTCCGGCTTCGGCTCCGTCTGGTTCACTGAATGTTGCTCTGCTTTACTGTTTTCTTCGAAAATATCTTCTGTCTGGGCTGCGTGAAATGCCGGGAACTTCACCTGCTTCTCCCTTTTTTCTTCTGAACGCCCGGAGGTATCTGTTTCTGCCATTTCCCGGTCACATCTGGCAATGTCTGCACAACTCTGTACCTTTTTTACAAATGCAAGTTCGTCCTGATAAGGCTGATTATCTGCTTTCAGCTCTTCGATCACAGACCGGAGTTCTTCTTTCTCGCGTTTCCATCTGGCTGTTGGCACCTTTCCATTTTTATCCAAGTGCTGCTTCAGTTCCCGTTCACATTTGCGATAATAATTGATTTCTTTCTTATGCTGCTGATAGTATTTCTCTCGTTTTTTCGGAAAAAAGAAATGGTTGTACTCGTCTATCAATGGCTGGTTTGCCTTTATTACTTCTGCCATCTTTTGCAGATTTTCCAATTTCTTTAACTGCTCTCGCTTTTCGGAAATTTCTTTTTTGCAGACTGATACAACACCATTCAGTTCATCAAGCCTTTCCTGCAGATCCTCCATTGTCTCTATCTTATGAGTCTGGAGGTAATTGATGGATTTTGCAAACTCCTGTAAGTTGGAGAGATTCTTCCCTCTCCGTTTCATCTCCGCATAGAAATTTGGAAGCGGTGGTCTGCCCTGCACTTTCTTATCATAATAATCTTGCAAGCTTTCCAGAAGTGTCGGATTCTGCCTGCGATCCAGTTCGGCTTTCATTTCCTCATACGCTGTCTTCATCCACTGAATGGATTCTTTCAGAGAAATATACATCTGGTTGAACTGCCGGATAGCTCGGTTCAGTTCCCCAATCACTGTTTTAATTCCCTTTTTCTCCATTGCTCGCACTTCATACCCTTCATGGATCGTCGGAATCAGATCAATTCCCTGCTCTTTGTAAGAGCGGTGATCAATTCTTGCTGCCATATGACATTCCCGGAATTTTTCGTTCACTTTCTCTGTCCACGCTCTTCTCCATTCCTTTAAAAGTTCCGGATCATTCCATCCAGTAGTGGAAACAGCATTGAACACATCGTTTCCTTTGGCATCTTTTATCCGGTTTCCGTCTTCATCCAGAACATATTCCCGTTTCTGCTTGTTGCCCCAGCTTCCTTCTTCTGTAAAAGGACGGATTGGAGCAAGTACATGAAAATGTGGATTGTCTAGTTCATCTTCGTTCTTTGATTTTCCCTCATGAACTGCCAGATCTACAATCATGCCACGAGCTACGAACTGCTCCCAGCAAAACTCTCTCGCCAATTCTATATTTTCATCCAATGTCAGTTCATTTTGTAAAGCAATATCAAAAGAATAAGCTAACTGTGCCCGTTTACTTTTCTCTATCTGCTCTACCTCATTCCAAAGTGTTTCCCGGTCAGACAAACGTTCCGGCACATATTCCGGTGTCAGGATTTCTGTGAAAACCACTCCCGACTTTTTTGTATAATCATGCGTCTGTCCATAGTAATCGTTATAAAGCTTTTGCCCCGAAATATAAGCTGCGGAATTAACCACTGTCTGACCTTTTCCTCTGAAAACTTGCTTTACTGAAAAATGATACAGTGCCATTAGCCGTCATCTCCTCTTTCTGCTTTTTCAACTGCTTCTGCAATTTGCTGTTGTTCTTTGTGTAAGGCTGCTATGTGAACCTGTCGCACAATACTTTTGTTGTAACTACTGTTCTGTAACTGCTCCATAACGTCCTGAACTTTCTCCTGTTCCAGATCTCTTGATAATGGAAATGCTTTTTCAAACTCTGCCCCTTTAACAATCAATCTGTGGGAACGTTCCTTCCGTTCCACCAACTTCTTTCTCTGCTCCAGAATATTTTTATTGTGGATCGCATATTCCAGTTCCTTTTTACTTTTTTCCATGTTGGCTTTCAGTTCTTCCAGTGACATAGATTCATATTTGGGATTTTTTGCTCTGCTCAATTTTTCAACCTCCTACTTTTCTGTAAATAAAAAGAACCGGTACAATTACTGGCACCGATTCTTGATGTAAAACTGAGATATATTTCTAAACCAACGAAATGTTTATCTCATTTTTTAATATTAAATTTTGAAACACTATAAGTTTGTATTTTTCTAAGAAAATAAATATTGTATCTTAAGCCCCCACTTTATTTTTTACATCATTACACCACTTTGACAAATTGGATTGCACATTAGAACATCCATCCAAATGTGCTAACACGTGTTTCTCATTCAAGAGATAAATAAAACAGAGTATTTCTTTTGCTGTCCTTTTCTTTTCCGAATCAGATATTACTGTAAAAAAATTCATATCTGACATTGATCTGGTTTGATCAAGTCTATGGCTTCCATTATTCAATATCAATCTATACATTAAATTTTCAAAGTAACTTTGATATTCTTTTTCTGGTAGTATTGCTAATATACTTCGATCTGTAGAAACCTCCTCAATACCTTTTTTGTATTGAAATGTAGAAAATGCTTCCAATACTTGTCTCATAATATTGCCTATTACCAATTCATATTCATCAGCATCCCCCAAAGCAAATCTATACACAATTTTCATTAATTCTGTATATTCTTGACGCCCATTATGCGGAAATGGAATTAGTATTTTATTTTTCAATTCATATCGTTTATAAACAGGCTTATCTCCACCGTATTTCACTTTACTTGCTTCAATCAACTCTCCAAACATTTTTTCAGAATCATAATATGTAAGCAAGTCATATTTCCGTTTCACCACATATTTTTTTGAGTGCTACAAGTGAAAAAGTCTCTTTAATCAAATGTTTTATTTCTCTTGCATTTGATTGAGTAACTGCACCTTCCTTTATTTTGTCGAACAGCTCTCTGTCTTCGATATCATAATCTTTCTTTAACCTTTCTATTTCCCTCTCCGCAATTTTTTCTTTTGCCATATCTGGTAAATCATCAAATTTAATAATTGAGTCAAAACGGTTATATATAGGCAATCCCAGATGTTCTTTTATCTCATCAATTGTTTTGTAATTTGAAGTACACACAATAATTGCCTTATTTACTACCACTTTGTAATTATGATCTTCATAAATCCCCTCATCAAATAATTGATAAAATGCACTATGAAATACAGATAAAGCTTTATCAAACTCATCAAACAGCAGTACATTTGTTTCTCTAGCCAAAAGATCTTGTGCAAAGCTTTTCTCGTTATATCTTCCACCAAAAATGTAATTGGCTGACTCATTATTCTGATACATAGAGAACTGCTTTCTTAATAATTTTCCACCCATCAATTCTGCCATATACTGTGCTGATTCCGTCTTTCCAAGCCCCGAATCTCCATATAACAATATTACAACAGGCTTACTCTGCTTACCATCTACCAAAGGATATATTGCCTGAAGCAATTTCTTTTTTGCTCTTTCCTGACCAATTACTCTTTCACTATATTGGCTGTTAAATGTTTGTATCATTTCCTTTGAAACTTCCAAATATGGCTGTTGTGTTTCATGAATAATACTTTTATCAAATGTTCGATATATCTGCTCCCGAATATTTTTCGGTGGATTTTGAATGTACATATTTGTTATGGACATTTGGAAAATAAAATTTATAAAGTTTATAATTACATGTTCCTGAACACTACAGTACTCATCTGCATGAATAACAAAATCTTGCACTCTCGGTTTCTTCTTTTTCTTAAGCTTTGGTTCTGGCTGCCCTGGAATGTTAACAAACACATCCATTTTTTTATTACCATCATCAAGTTTCGCTGCCATTTCACTAAGATTTCTTGCACTTTTCGGAACAATTTTTTCAAAAGCAGAATCAGATCCTACAAAAATTTCAATCTTCTTCACGTACCACACCTGCCAATACTATATCATAAACATCTAATTCTTTTTCTTCTTCAGCAACAGACTTTTCTCCCTCAACAATTTCTTCTGCTGTAGTCTTGTCTTCTGCTGGTTGAAAATCAAACTCTTTATCAATTGATAAATGATTTTCGCCACAAGTTCCAACCTTTATTCCGAAATATGTCAGCTTCATTTTGCTCAAATCGACAAGGTTATAATTGTTTTTAAATGCTTGAAGGTTAAATCTCAATATGCTTTTCCGCTCTTTCTCTGTCTTTAAAAGCATATCATAATAACCCCGTTCACCTAATATTGCCTCATTTAATTTTTCCATATCTATTGGTATTTCTTCTTTAGGCACAATTGTCAAATATGAACTGAGCATTTTATATAATGTCACAGAATTTTCTGGAGCATAAACACCACTATTCTCGAATTTTTTTACGTGTTCATCTTTGGAGGCTGCCTGTATATAATCTGTAAGCAACGTATTTTTTATTGTTTTGTCAAAAGCACTGGTCAGCTCAGCGGAAGCACTGGCATCAACCTTTCCCTGAAATGTTGCTTTAATATAATTCAAAATATTAAAGCCACTTTTGGCCTGAGCTTCAATTTCAGCAACTATTTTAGCTATTTTTTCTTTATTTTCCTGTGTTGACCAATCAAGCCGTCCTCCATTGGTAACATCAACATAATCCTGTGCAGCAGCTTCATCAAAATATACTATTTTTAGAAACTCTGTTTTCTCAATGTTATTATTTTTCAACTTTTCTGCTCCTTACTATTTCTGTTCCTCGCACAATTTCTGATACCTTTGCATCAGTTCTGCAACACAGGCAGCTTCGCTTTTATAGGCTTCACTGCCTTTTGTGAATCCGTATGCCTGCATGACTGCCATATCATTCTGGTGATGTGCTTTTCGCAGTTCCGGCGGCATAGTCAATTCATCATAAAGATCTGCTAGACTGCTGTCCGGATATAATGCTCTGGCATCAAGAATTGCCTGTGCAGTCTGTTCAATTTTTTGCCGTTGTTGAGTGCTCGGCTCAGGCCATGGGAAATTATTGTAAACAATGTCTTTAGAATAACGATAATCACTTTTTAATCGACCACAGACAACACGCATCCACGCCATATGTACATTAGATGTGAGCACTCCAAAATGATAGAGTGTTGCATCTGGAATAATTTTCACAAGATTACTACAAAAAATATTAGGTGTAAAAAATCCCATCGGAACATATCGTCTTCTCTGAGATGAAACTTCAGGAATAACTATATACTGTCCTTTTGGCATATTTTCCACATGAAACCTTGTTGGTCTTTCAGCTAATTTTACAGTTCCAGCACTTGTACTTTGCAGACGATATTCTTTTACTTCTCTTACTCTTTCCATACACAATGGAAGTTTTCTTAATTCAGCAGGACTACACTCACCTAGCCAAAGACAATATCTCGGTGACCTATTAATAAATTCTTTTGATCCATACCACGGGCGAAAATATTTTTTTGCTTCAGGTTCTTTTTTTATGAACTCTTCCATTTCCTCTTTTTCAAAAAGATAATATCCACCATCAATTGGCTTATTTCCAATTCCAATTTCTGGAATATTGCAGATAGGCTTGTTTCTGCTCTCAACATATACATTCGCTGCATCCAAAAGATAACCATTGATGTTTTTTGCAATTTGATATCTTTCATCTATAAATATTTTCTTTGGTTTATTATAAGGTGCAATACTAAATCCAATGATCACACAATGCACATGGGCCTTTATCTTTGCTTCACTATCCCACTGAAATGTTCGATATGCAAAATCAATATGCACGTCATTTTCCAACAGTGGTTTCCACAAATTAGCAACGCTTTCTCCTTGGGAAACAGAATTTGTCGAAACCAATGCGGCTCGTATTGATGTATTCTTCATAAAATCTGCGCATTTCTTATACCAGCAACAAACGTAATCCATATTTCCTACATTTTTCCAGCCCTGAAAAATTTCTTTCACATCATCTTTCTGTTCAGAACTCATTACTCTAGCACCCACAAACGGAGGATTTCCCATAATATAGGAAACCTGATATTTTGGTACAACACTCTCCCAGTCAATCTGCAAAGAATTTCCTTCCACAATAAACGCATTAGTTATCAATGGTAGAAAATCCAGATTCATATGAACGATGTTTTCTGTCTCTTTCATCATCTGTAATTCTGCGATCCACAGTGCTGTCTTTGCAACTGTGACAGCAAAATCATTTATCTCGATTCCATAAAACTGATCAATAGAAACATGGATTGGAGAAGACTCATCAAAACCAAAAGTAATCTGTCCTCTCTGCAATTCTTTTATGACTTCATTCTCCAATCGACGGATACTGATATATGTCTCTGTAAGGAAATTTCCACTTCCAGATGCAGGATCAAGCCAGCTAAGATTTGCCAGCTTCGTCTGGAAGTCTCTCAGCTTTTTATCTTTTGTTCTCTGAACCGTTATCTGCTGAATTTCTTTCAGTTCATTTTTCAAATCATCCAGAAACAGTGGATCAATGACTTTATGAATATTTTCAATGCTGGTGTAGTGCATACCGCCAGAGCGTCTTGTCTCAGGATTCAACGTACTCTCAAACACAGCGCCAAATATAGTCGGACTGATTTCTGACCAGTCAAAATCTGCTGATGCTTTCTCTAACAATAAATTCCTGATTTCATCTGTAAACGGTGGAATCTCAATATCTTCATTTGCAAAAAGTCCACCATTCACATACGGAAAAGCTGCAAGCTGCGGGTTATCATCTTTCAGATAAGGATCTCTGTCCTCCGGCTTTGTATCAAGAATCTGGAAAAGTTCGATCATCGCTTTTCTCATTTTTCTTGCATCAAACTCTTCCAGATAATCATGAAACATGCCATGCTGGCCAAAAATACCCGCATCCTCTGCATAAAGACAGAACACCATCCTAACACAAAGGATATTCAGGCTTTTCATTGCACGCTCTGTTGTTGAATCGACATATTGTTTTGCCAATGCATCATACAGTAGCCCTACAATTTCACCTGCGGCAATGGAAACTTCCATTTCTCTCTGAAGATTTGTATTTCCCTCATCCACAAGGAATTGTAAACGATAGTATTCTTTTTCCAGATTCTCCAACTGGATAATCTCCGGATCACCGCCCGGCTTTTCCATGTCATAAATATAGAATGACTGGAAATTACTGGTAACAATCCATCTTGGTCTTTTTGAATACGGCAATTCAGAAGAATATCTTTTTGCCTGTTCAAAGGGTGTCAGCATAGAGCCATCAGACTGCCGGATAGCAGCCGTCAGGCTCTTGTTGATACTTTTCTGTTCAATCATGACATGAGTTTTCTCAATATACCCGTCAATAAAACTGGTGTGATCAAGATGTACCTGATCCTCAAAGGAAATAAACTGTGATATTTCAGTTACGCCAAATACCGTTGTCAGAAGCTCCACCCAGAAAATCTGGCTATCTCCCTTTTCATATCCACGGTCTTTCCAGTTTTTTGCAAATGCTTTCGCTGCTGCTCTTTGTTGTGCATCTATCATTGTGGCACCCTCCTGTTACTTTTCATCTGTAAACTCCATCATCTCATCAACGGTGCAGTCCAGTTTCTTGCAGATTTTCTCAATCGTTTCCATTGAGACATACTGATTTTTTCCCATTCGAGCAAGAATATTACCACTGATCCCGGTAAGGTACTGCATCTCTATCCGCTTCATATTTTTATCTATAAGCATTTTCCATAATCTGTTATAACTTACGCCCATAAACGCCTCCATATTTTTCATCTAAACATATTTTGATTATATCACGATTTCGTTAGGTTAAATACCTGTAATTTTTGATATCTTCTGCAAAACGGAAAAGAGGCTGTCCTGACACAAGACAACCTCTCCAACCATTTACTTCGGATTAGTCAAATGGAAGCTCACCATCTGGTACTTCCATGAATCCGTCTTTATCTGTTTTCTCTGTTCTTGACAAATTCGCTTCGGCACCGCTGTCCTTGTTCTGAGCAAATTCATGTTCTTCCACAACCACATCTGTGGTATAAATTGTCTTCCCGTCTTTGTCCTTATAACTGCCAGTACTGATACGACCGCCAATCACAATCCTCATTCCCTTATGAAGATATTTCTGTGCAAATTCTGCACTCTTTCCGAATATGACACAAGAAATAAAATCTGCTTCCTGCTCACCGTCACGTTTATACCTTCTGTTTACCGCAAGTGTATATCTTGCTACTGCCATATCATTATCTTTCCCGGCATATTTAATCTCCGGGTTCTTTGTCAGTCTTCCCATTAAAACCACTTTATTCATAATCGTTACCGTCCTTTCCGGGCATTTCACCCTGTAAACATTGTTATCAGTTTCATTTTTCATCAGCGGTCTGGTGTGCGTTTCCCTGTCACCTGCAGCCGTCTCAGACTGCCTCTGCCTGCATCAGCAGGACACTGACCATAAGGCTCCGGTCAGCCGCCCATCATCGCAAGTGTCATTATGATTCCGCTTGCTTCCAGAAAAAGAAAGGTCATGGCAGAACTCCTGGTAGGCTTCCAGAGTGCACTTATCAATTGTCAAGGTTCAGCGAAGGAACATTCCAAAACGTCCTCTAATTACTAAAGTCAAATGACTTGACATGATGCAAAAGAATCGTAATATTTTTTTGCATTTTTATCATTTTTTCTTTTAATTTCATTAGTCCCTTCACATACTCTGTACTGGGACGAACAAAAACGGACATGATTTTGAAGAATTTTTGAAAAATAATTGTTCTTCTACCTATAAAGCGTTGGAAACAGTATTTACCAACCCTCTTTTGCAAGTTTTTTTCGCAGAAATGAAATATTCCCTCACTAATTGCAAGTTTCAGAGGGCGTTTGGACGGTACTTTCGCAGAAAAATTTATTTTTTCTACTAATCACACACGGGAAAGCAGAGAATGTCAGATGATTTTGAAAAAATCAAAAAAGAAGCATCAACCACTATTGCAGCCAATGCTTCTTTAAATTACTTTCTTACTTACGAAAGAGATTTCAATATGACTTTTATTACTTTCCTTAATTTCAATCCATCTTTCAGTCCCAGACGATAAAAAAATTCTTCTGTATCTGCTCCACTGCTGAATATTGCATCACAGTATTTTGTAATTGCCTCTTCTTGTTCTGGTGATAATGAAGCAATTACCTTTTCATATTCCTCTTCAACTTTATCTGGCTCTGCCACAGACTGCTGTTTTATTTTCCATTCTGCGTACTCTTTCCCCATATGCTCCGTTATTGTTAGATTGATAAATTCTTCAATCTCCTCTGTCAATTTCATAGATTTACACCTGCCCTTTCCATGTTATCTCACTGTTTCAGATAACTCCGGTAACTATCTAGAACTGAATCGGTAACACCACTTTTATATGTTTTACGAATATCAACAATCTGTTCATCTTTCAGCAATTTCAACCAATCCAGTAAATCTTTTCTGCTGTTTACAAAATTGCAACATCTTCCATCTGCATATTCAATCCTGTATCTCATACGCTCCTCCTATACATATACCAATTCACTCAATACAATTTCCTGCACACGATTCCTGATGTTGTTACACTGTCGCACCCATTCCATAGGATTCTGACTCTTCAGTTCCTCGGTAACTCCATCCGCAATTCTCATTTGTGCTTCAATCAGCTCATACCGTTCCTGTGCCTGTTCGTTAAGATCTGCCAGATAGCGATCCAGTTTTCCGGTCAACAAAAGATAAGAATACATCCCTGATTTATGTTTTTTCAGATATTGTTTCCGAAGTATTCCCCGGTAACCAATCGGTCGGTTTTCCTCCGGCAAGGCTAACATCGGCATGTAATAATCTCCCACCAGCACATAATCCAATCCATTGTTATCATCATGTATTATTTTTCTCTGTTCACTCATGTTCTTCTCCTCTATCAAATCTTCCTCTGCTCTCGCAGATACGCTTCAAATATACTTCTACGAATCAGTACTTTCTTCCCAATCTTATATACTGCTCCGGCTTCATGTGCCATACGAACTACGGGCTTGATTCCGAGTCTGTAATATTCACATGCCATATTGTAGGTCACGTAGTCATGGCTCATAAATTCCAGATCTTCATCGTCAATCTCATCTGAAAACATCCATACATTACCGCTCATCCATCATTTCCTCCCTGCCTTTTCCTGTCGCCGGTTCATGGAATCGTTCCAGATAAGTATCAAAAATATCCTTGTTAATCAGTACCGTTCCATCTATTCTGTAAATCGCACCTGCATCACTTGCAAGTTCCAAAAGTTTCTTATGGGAGATACTGTAAATGATTTCTGCCTGTTGATAGCGCAGATACTGTCGGCGTAATTTTCTAAGCTGCTCTGGTACTTCTTTCATACTTGTAATTGGTTTATAACTTTTACCCATGATGTTTTCCTCCAAAATTAGATTTACTGTTTTACAGAAGCTGACCGCTGGGATGTGACTTTCCAAGGACGAAAAAAAGCACCTCTTAGATTAACTCTAAGAAGTGCTCTTACTTCATTGCCCAAACCTGTGCCCTTTCACCTGAAATTCGTCATGCTTCATAACGATTCATCATTCTCCCAAATTTTGTTGTCAAATTGTTGTCAAATGCGGTCTGACATCATGGTTTTAGACATTTTATATTTAATTTTAGTACAGCTTTGCACCAGCCGGGATGTGGTTATCAACCATCAGAAGATGAAGTTTTTCTTCTCCTTCTTCCTCATGGATTGCACTAAGCAGCATACCACAGGATTCAATTCCCATCATAGCTCTTGGCGGAAGGTTTGTGATGGCGATCAGTGTCTTGCCTACCAGTTCTTCCGGCTCATAGAATGCATGGATTCCGCTTAATATTGTGCGGTCTGTACCTGTTCCGTCATCCAGAGTAAACTGTAACAGTTTCTTGGATTTCTTAACAGCTTCACACGCTTTTACCTTTACAGCTCTGAAATCAGACTTGCTGAAGGTATCAAAATCAACCTGCTCTTCAAATAACGGCTCGATTGTTACTTTAGAGAAATCAATCTTATCATTCGGGGTAAAGAAGCCATTGTTATCATCGGACGGTGCTGTTTCTTCCTGTGCGGAAACCGGCTGTGCAGATGCTGTCACGCCAGCCTGTGCTGCATTGTTTGCTTCATTTTTTGCAGCGCCCTGGGACTTCATTGTCGGGATTGCAACTACTAGCAAGAAGCATACAATTTATTTTTCTTTATTGCAACACTTAATTGCCTTTTATCACTTATTTTATGAACCCTTAAACCTGATTAAGACTTCTTAGTTTGTCGTACTCCTGTCGTACTTTACAAATTTTGTCGTACCTCCTCAACAAAACCAAATCAGACTCTTTCCTAAAATACATCTAATTTTCTTGCCAGTTCTTGTATCGACTCATATTTTTTTGTTTCGGTAACTTCTGCATAAATATCCATCGTAGTTTCAATATCTGCATGTCCCATGATAGACTGAATTACCTTTAAATTTGTTTCATTTTCACAAAACCTAGAACAAAAAGTATGCCTCAAATGATGACATGAAAAATGTGGTATTAAAATTGGCTCTCTTTTTTCTTTAGCAGCTTTTACTACTTCTTCAGCATTATACGCCTCATATATACGTTTAATGGCTCTATTGATAGCTTGCGGATTATGTACATTTCCAAAACGATTTGAGAAAACAAATCCAGTCATACCATCAATTTCTGTTTCGTTAAATCCATTTTCTTCTTGAAAAGCATATTCTTTTTTAAGAGCTTCATAAACTGTATCCATCATAGGGATAATCCGTATACCCGCCTCAGTCTTTGGTAACGATATAGAAAATGAACACGTAGAATGTTCTTTATATTCTCTACTGTAATAAACCAAGCTATGATTGATACTAATGATCCTCTTTTTGAAATCTATGTCTTCCCATCGGATTCCTACTGCTTCGCCTATTCTGCAACCAGTTCCAAGCAAAAATTTGAATAATGTCACCCAGCTTTCAAATTTTTCATTCTCTTCAACATATCTTATGAAAGCTCTTTGCTGCTCTAAGGTTAAAGCATGTCTTATACCATGATTTCTTCCAGGCAACTTCTTGATTTGTGCCATTACTCCATCACTCGGATTATTTCTAATAATATTATCTCTTACTGCTAATTGAAAGGTTGGATGCAACACTGTCTGAATAATCTCAAGTGTATTCACTTGTATTTTCTTATCTTTCAGTAAATGATGATAGAACTGTAGAACATCTGAGAACTTGATAGTAGCAATCTTCTTTTTACCAAAGCCATTTCTCACAAAACGATCATACATATATTTGTAGTTCGTTCTCGTTGTGGCTCTTAACTCTGATTTTGTAGAAATATATCTATCAAAAACAAAATTAACCGTTGCATTCCCTGCAACATAAGTATCCAAACCATCCAATTGATCTTTGATTAACTGTTCTTCACGTTCTCTTAATATCTTAATATCTTTTGAATAAATGCTCCGCCTTCTACCTAATGTATCCGTATATGTATATACATATTTCCCATCACATTTACGTTGTGTTTCTCCTTTTCTTAATACCCTACCTTTCTTATCTTTCCTTGAATATGCCATTGTTCTCCTTTCTCAAGGAAAGAGTTCTCATATTCAGCTTCTTTCGGAATCTTCCATTGCGTATTGCAAATCAATTCCTTTTTGTAGCACATCTGTTATGGTCATGTCATGTTTGGACGCATATTCTTTTAATTTTGTGGCTTCTTCTTCCGTCAGTTTTAATCCAATCAAAGTATTTTTCGGATTTGCTGACTTCGGTCTCCCCATCTTCGCCACTCTATGCACCTCCATTCATTTCTCCTTTATTATATTTTTCGTTTAACCATAAGTCAAGTGCAATTTTCTTTATTTTGAAAAATCTTTCCCCTGTATAAAATACATTTCTCCTCTATACTCGAAATGTTTCCAGATACTCATCAAATATATCCAAATCAACCAGTACCATACGATCTATCTTTAAAATAGCTCTGGCATCTTTTGCTAACGTCTGAAACTTATTCATTCCCATGCTATACATTTCTGCACCTTCTTTATATCTGACCAATCTTTTCCTTTCTAATTTTTTTGGCGTCCTCTGCATTACATCATTCTCCCTTAAGTATTTGTAAACATATATAGCTTCACTACCATTACTTTTCTAACATCCTGCAGGCGGCTGTCGGAGAATAGCCTCATTGGTATCTCACCATCTTTTCAGACCGGAGCAGCCTCTCCGGAAGTATCATTATCAAAAACAGGATCTTCGCCACAAAGTTCCCACACTCTGCTCGCAGCATAATATTTCTTCGCTCCTATTCATCTTCAAATTTCTTATCTATATATACAAACTTTACGACATCATGTCGGAAAGTGAAAATTGATTCTGAATCATCCTGGCGTATTTGCTCCCCGACTCCACTGTTTTCTTTTGTCCTGCAGGATAAAATATTCAATTTTCAAGGTTCAATTCGCTCAAACGTAGAAATAGAAAGGGAATATATCCACCCTTAAGCTATAGCTGGATCTCAAAATCCAGAATCTTTGTAATCAGCTTTGTCTCTAATCGTCGTTTCATATATTCATCGGTTACATAATAGGTTCTTCCAAATTCATCCTTGTATTCTCTCTTGCACTCACTTTGAATAAACGGCTGAAAATAGCACAATATCTGATTAATCGCATCGACATCACCTTTGATAGCCGCTTGGATAGTTTCAAATTCTGGCAGTTGTCTATGTTTCTTTGAATTCATCTGTAATTTCACTCCATCAATTTTCTCAAAAGCTTTAATGAATCATCTTTGTGATAATGTACAGTACTCTGCACCAATTTCAGGCAGGCGGCAATTTCTTTCTCTGTCATATCCAAAAAATAAAGCATTAGAATAATTTCTCTCTTTTTTGATGGAAGTTTTTTCAATGCTTTACTGATCCACTCATCACGAACAGGAATCTGCCTGCCCATAACGGTAAAATAATCTGCCATATTATAATCATCGCAGTAATACAGAGAATCCATATCTTTCTGCAGAAGTTCAGAAAAGGTCACTTCCCGCGTTCTCTGCCGCTCCAGCTCATCAAAATAGTTCAGTGCTTCACCATGCATAACTTTAATGCAATAAGCACAAAATCTTCTCCGCACGATTTCTTTGTCCTGACGGTTAAGTGTCATAGGGGATCACCTCCCCTCTGCATAAAGCCGTAATAAAAAATGTCTGATCCTCCCTTTCACAGCGAGGACAGATTATATCGACAAAAAAATCGAAAAAAAGTGAAATTTAAGTAAAAAACTTTTTCTGGCTTCTACCATTTTTATCATCATTACTTTTATATTATTATGCATTACAATTGTAATTATTGATTTACCATTTAACTTAATCATGAACCATGGTATAAAAATACTTCTTGCCCTTAATTACTTCTAATCTTTTCATAGTGTAACTATTAATGCTGTCTTTCCCCTAATAAAGTCATGTCTCAGACAAGACTTCCAGTAGTGGTATTTGGACAATATTGAATTTAAAGAATGAATATAAATCAATGAGAATAGCCATAATAATTAATAAAAAACCAGGAAGTTTCATAACTTCCTGGCACAAGTTATTAAAGTTATAATTAAAAAACTTCACATAAATCTCTATTTTTTAATTCATAACATCATTATTTTATAAAATCATGTCAAAATATATATTACTAATCGTGAAAAGAAACAAAGATATTCTATCAAAACTAATAGTTTATTTCCTTTTCCCATACACGTCGCATAAGAATTGGTTTTAACCTTTCACATCGCGAATTAAATGCAGCTTCTGTATTAATATCAAACAATTCCCCTGGACAAGTCCAACAAAACAATTTAACCGGACATTTCTGACATCTAGGCAAATTAATTGGCGCTACTTCTGCGATAAAATCACATAAATATTGATCTGCTGATTTATCTGTTATATCAAAAAGTGATTCAACATTTAAAATATTACCTAAAATACACGTGTCAAGTATAAAATTGGGACAAGGATATATATTTCCATTGCATCCGATAAATAGTTCTCTTTTTCCGGCACTACATATCCCAATTGAGAACGTCTTTTTATAATCTTCTACTAAATAATCATTTGGGATATAATAATCCGTTTTACTCGTTTCAGAAATAATATTTCTATTTTCAGCCCCTCTTCCTTTCGGCGAAAATATTCTACATACCGGAGTTGTATTTAATTGTTTATTTAATTCATAAAATCGTTCTTTCAAGTGCTCATTTTTATCTGAAAAGACCATTGATAAATTAATATGTTCTGCTCCGTATTCTTTTAACAATTTAATTTTGGAACATACTTTTTCAAAAACGCCTTTCCCTCTAATTATGGCACAAGATTCTTCATCTACTCCATCAATACTAATTTCAAAATGTTCACAATGCTTAACTAAAGACTCGACATTTCTCTCATTTATTAATAATGCATTTGTTGATAAAATAATATTTCCCGAATATCTTTGATCTAAATATTCTAACAGTTCAAAAAAATCATCTCTAATCATTGGTTCACCACCGCTAAGCATAATATTTAACGGATTCCACTCAATAACTGTATCCAAAGCCCGCTTCATCTGCAGAGTAGTTAACTCCTCAATAACATTATCCCCGGCGGAAACACAACAGTGCTTACACCTCAAATTACACCTGTTAGTCATTTGAATAGAAACTATTTTATTATCCAAACGCTTTTCTTCATCCGATTCGCATAAAATACCACAATCTTCTAACGTTTGAATTGTATTTTTCACAAAAATATAATCTTCTTTTTCTTCAAAACTGTTCTCCAGTTCTTCTATTTTTTTCCCACTCTTTATTATCTCTTGAATAACTTCATAAACTTCTCTCGACATTCGCATCCACTCACCGCTAATTCTATTAGCTAAGATTATCTTGTTCTGGTTCTCAATTATTTCTGTGCTTTTTGCGATTAACATATTTTCTCTCCTTCGTCTGTATTATCTAATTTTTTATAAAACCCATTCTTACTCAGCAAATAATCTTCTGTACCACTTTCAACAATTTCTCCTTTATGCATTACTATAATGCGATCTGCAGATTTTATTGTTGACAATCTATGTGCAATAATAATGACTATTTTATCTTTGAAATAAGAACTAATATTATTCATTATTTCTTTTTGAGAAAGATTATCCAAATTTGATGTGGCCTCATCGAATACTATCACATCTGAATCTCTCAAAAGAGCTCTTGCTATCGCTACTCTTTGTTTTTGACCTCCTGATAAATTATTACCCTTTTCTCCAACATTTTCTTCTTCCTTTTCTTCTATCAACATTTCCAATCCGACGCATTTAATTACTTGATCTATCTTCTCTTGGTCATTCCCCTCATTTCCCATTTTTATATTATCTATTATACTAGAATTAAATAAAAACGGTTCTTGGCACACAATGGTTATGTTATTTCGCACACTCTTTATGTTTAGTTTTTCATATGGCCAAAAATTAAAATATATATTTCCAGACTGCGGTTTCCATAATCCATACAATATGTTCAATATAGTAGATTTTCCGCATCCACTTTCTCCTACTATTGCTGTGATACTATTTTTCTCAAATTCAATGTTAATATTTTTTAAAACATCTTTTTCAGAATATCTAAAACTGACATTTTCAAAAGATATCTTATCAATTTTATCTATTCTTTCTTTTTTCTTGTCATCCTCAATAGTATCAATTCGATCTAACTCGCCATATATTCGGTTTAATGCAACTTCGATTTGTTTTATCTCTATATTTGAATTTGCAATCAAAACGCACGGTGCAATTAACATATTTACATATTGAATAAAAGCAATTAACTCTCCTAATGTTAATCTTGCATTTATTATCATTATTCCCCCTACCAGATAGCTAGCAACTAAACTAAAAGATTGCAAAAATCCGATAATTTCTCGCTGGTATAAAATAAATTTATTTGTTTTCTTTGATTTTTCACAATAATTCTGTTGCTCAGCATTGAAAATCCTCAAAAAAAAGTCTGCTACATCAGACAAAATCACTGTCTTTAAGTTAGAAACAAATTGCTCTTGCAAATTGGATAATTCACCTATAACATCTCTTACATTTCTAATTGCAGTTGTTATTTTAACAGACATAAATTTTTGAAATATTATCATCAATATTTGAATTATTCCCACAAGAAATAACATTTCTATATTCAATCTTAATAGAATAACAAATACAACAACAGCAGTTATTACATTCATTATTAACTCTAAGAAAAATTCAATTCCAAAACTCTCCAGTTGATAGATATCATTATCCAAAATGTATAATATCTCTCCGGTACCTTGTCCAGAAATATAAGTACCTTGTGCTCTGGCCAATTTTTCCATTAGAGTTTTTTTTAATTTTGTAGCAGTAACCAATTTTAATGTCTCAAAATAATTATTCGTACGTATATTTAAAATTCGAACTATAATATTGCATAAAATATAGCTTCCTGTCATAATAAATAGTATATTTATACTTTTCCCACCGATCCCCTTATCTATTAAATATGATAGAATCTTAGGTTGAATCACATTTAAAGCAGATGTCAAAATCATGAATATAAACATCAATAGAATTTTCCATCCTCCACTCTTTATTACCAACCTAACATATCTTTTAATTTGAGTATTTTTCCATTTCATTTACTACCCCCTAATATATCGCTTTGAATTGCTCTTTTATCTTAGAATTAAAATTTTGTCACCTCTAAACATTCAGCGCATAGTCTATCACTTATTTAATTTCTAATTATTAATATAACTTTCTACTAATTCCGTTATATGGTAAACAGTATAAAAATTTTCTCGAGAAATCATTGTATAATCAGGAACTGTAAATCCAATTTCTTTTTCTAGTAATTTAAGGATCTCAAAACAATTGCTGTAATGTATTCGACCACGATTTGATAATAGCAACATTCCCTTTAGCATTTCTTCTTTATCGTTATTCAAGTAATTCTCTAATATTTGCACAACATAACTACATAATCTCTTATCTACTTTGTCTAATAGCGGTTCTCTTTCAGGTAATCTTCTACTTTTTCTCAAATTCAAGTTACACCATATTTTTTTTTCTGACATTTGTTGTAACTTAGCAAATATTAGCTCCTTATTTTTAAGGCCATACATTTTCATAAGCAATGCAATTATTCCTGTTAATCTAGCAGCGGCATAGCTATTGCTCTTCCCAAACATAGAATATGTATTTTCAATATTACAGTGTAAATACGGTGTGCTATCTACAACTCCTTGAATTCTTCGATAAGGATTAAACCAAATAGCATCTACAGTATCTAGTATTGCTCCCTGCACGCCAATACACTCTCTGAATGCAGCAGGATAACTAATTCTTTTATTATTTTCAAGAGATACAACTACTATTTTCCCTTGTAAGCTCAAACCTTTAATAATATGTTTCAAATTTCGTAAATCTGTCCATTGATTAACTGATAAACTCAAATTAACTATATCTATTGGTAAATTTAAAATATAGTTCAACACTGTTTCCAAAATACATAAATTACTACTTCCGTCTTTGTTCACGATACAAAACGAATATATCTCAATGTTTTTACATTCCTTTTTTATTACTGATGCACATCCTGTACCATGTCCAATTAAATCATCGCTAACTTGTTCTTTCTTTTTTAAAACTTCATATTTTCCATTATAATTTTTCACATAATATTGTTGTTTAATTATATCTTTTAAAAAGTTGTGTTTAACATTTACACCTGTATCCACCAAGGCAATCTTTATATTTTTCATATTTTCAAAAAGGCAGCTGCCTCCAGCTGCCTTTCTCCTTTTTTGCGTTATTACATGTTTACTAATATTTCCATGTTTTGTAATAACGGGGTTTTCCACTCGTTTTGCAGTCATAAGTACAATCATATGCACCCTCCTGACCAGCATACTTGCAAGGATCGCTCTGCATAGTTACCTGTGCAAGTTTTTTGTCCTTGATAGCCTTAATCTTTAACATGGTATCACTCCTTTCTAAATAATCTTTATACTAAAAGCTTTTGCTTTAGTATCTGATAAAAACATTAACAAATTCCATTTACTTCATATAGAATATTAGTTAAATTACATTCGATTTCTGTTGGTCTATGAAAGTCACCAGTAGCCAGTTTATTAATCAATGAGCATCTTGCTGCTGAACAATAATTTTTGACATCACAATATTGGCAACTCTCATAAAGTGAAGAAATATTTTTTTGCAAATTTTGAATTTTTTTTCTATCTGTTCCTTCATAAACATTACCTATAGAAAACTCTTTATATCCGCAAACAACGGTACACGGATATAAATCTCCTGTATAATATATATGTTTTGTATTCATTCCTGCAGAGCAATAGGTTCCGCAATAATTTAAAGGTTCACATAGACTAATTTTCAAATCATTGCTCTTTCCATATTTTTTCTTTATTTTTAAAATTTCTAGTCTCAACTTCTCTACAGATTCTTCATTCCAACTTTTATCAAATATGTCTATGCCTGGAACAATGACTCTAAATCCTTGAAGGATTAGAAATTCGATGTTATCGTACAATTCCATAACATTATTGGTATTTACCGTCATTCTAACTCTTAAATCTCTGTTATAATTTAGTAATTTTAACGAGTTCTTTAATGCCAAATCAAAACTTCCACGTCCATCGCCAAATACTCTCTGTTTATCATGAGATTCTTTTTTACCGTCTAAACTCACAGTAATATCCATGTTATTTTCAACTATAAAATCTATTACTTGTTGCGATAACAAAGTTGCATTTGTTGTTGCAGAAAACATTAAACTGCATTGGTTATCAAATTGCTTTTTGATATTATGGATAAAGTACTCCATTAACTCAACTTGTAAAAATGGTTCTCCCCCATGAAAATTAATAAGAAGTTCGTTATGAGAAGACGGATCAAAGTCATCAATAATAAACTGAATCGTTTGCTTAGAAATCTCTGGAGACATATGTTTGTTTATTTTTTCTATTCCTTCATAACAGTATTTACATTTCAAATTACAGGCTCCAGTAACCCATATCATGTAAGCCATATCAGCGCCCCCCTACATAATAATTTTTTTGATTTCCTACGCACACTAAAACTGTCGTCATAACAATAGCCGCTACAATTCCTTGATAAAGAAATTTGTCATTCATCAATATTCCGATTAAACTTATGAAAATTTCCAAGCACATAATTAATAAAGCTTTTCTTCGAAATACTTTTCTTTCATGAAGCGTAAGTCTGTGCTTATAATTATCAGCAGGAACTAATTTGTATAAAAGTGCACCTGCAAAGCCAAGAATCACACAACTATTTCCTTGACTCCACATTGACTGTTTGAAAGAAAATAGGGTAAAAACCATTAGCACTATTGTTATGATATAACATCTTAATATTGTTTTAGCATGATAACCTCCTGCATATGTACGCAAAGGAATGAATGCCAAAAGAAAAATGATACTTGATACTGTCTCATTAAAAATTTTCCCCAAAAATAATATTGTAATTACATTGATAAAAAAGTATTCTACTTGGCGTATTCCAAATGAAACGACTTCCTTATTTGCAGGATCTATCACATCTGCTTTTACTAATACATCAACGATCTTTTTATCCATTTATTATTTATACTTTCTTAATTTTTCAGCATCTTCTGGTAGTTCAGGCTGAAAAGTAACAAATGGACAAGTCGAATTGACTGTTAAATTAGTAAAGCATAAAGCAATAACAACTATATACTTTCCATATTTTTTTATTATATTATTTATCATATCCATTTCATCCCTTTCGATATGTTGTCATTAAGGATTGAACCCTTATTCGCTACTTAAAATATCACAAATTTCCCACTTTTTTTACAAACGACATAATTAGTACATGTTAATGTCATAATTAATAGTTTACGACACCTTTTCTGACATAAAATTTTATATAAAACTACTCTAATGAGTATTCCGATTTCAAGAAATCATGATTAGTAACATGGAAAATCAACGTATATCCCATCCGTTTACTCACCATGATTATCTTCGTCAACTATAGAGTAAGCCGTTGGCTTAATTTTGAGCCACCCAGTGATGGTCAGGAAGTAAGCCACATCTATATCCTAGCTTCTTTGGTTTTGGACAATCGGTATAATTTTCTGTTCACTTCCAGCACATATGATTGAAAATTCAGACGTTCATTCATTGCAACAACCATGGCTGTGTTTTCAAAAAGGGTGTCCACTCAGAAAACGACAGATTTGTTGTTACAGTATGCTACCACGCTGTTCTTGTCAACAATGATCTTAAACAGAAGTTCTCACTGATAGTGGTCAAAACACATATCTCATCTCAGCCAGTACTAGCAGATCTGCCTTCTATATATGCTTTCCCAGCTTACCCAAGGAATAGTTGTCTCGGGCTTCGGAAAGTTCCGTTGACAAGGAGTGTACTTTCAGTCCTCGGCTGATCGTCATATGTGTTTTTCCTCGGTCTAGATTTCCAAACACAATAGTAAAGGAACAGTTGTATATACCGATTGCACAGAGCACACTGCACGAAGTTTCAGTGCCTCCCTTCCTCTAGTTCAATGCACGCTTTCCGGAAAGCAGGCAAGCATTTATTCTGCTTGGTTACGAAAGGTCATATCTCAAAAGCCGTGTCAATGGGGCTCTTATGCCGCCAGAGTCCATGCCGTTGACACAGCTTCTGAACATATGATACTCCATTTTGTCATCGTGCTCTGTTCACCGGAACAAATGCACTTCTTGAACGTGCATGTAGTGGCACTAATTCATCGGTATTTACAGTGCTCCGTTTGCGCTGAAGAATCATCAACATGTACGTACTTACTAAACGCCACCCATATTTCGCACAAAATACTAGCCCATGGGAAAAAGCACCCTCAAATCGGTGCTTTTTCCCATGGGCTAGTATTTTGTATTTTACATCTATTGAAGTCATCCTCATACTAACTTTATTCATTATTCATATTTAAATACAACAATATATCTACCTCAAAAACATTCTCATCATAATTTATATCTAACTGTCCATTATACTTGTTTACAATAATTCTAATATTTTCCAACCCTATACCATGTGAAATTTTATCACTTTTTCTAGTCATTAATTTATTGTCCTTAATCCGTACTACTTGATCATAGCTATTTTTAATATTAATATATAATACTTTTCTATCTAATTCCATACTAAGCATAATTATTTTTTTCTCAGCATTTAATGTGCCTTCAATTGCATTATCCATAAGATTTCCTAAAATTATATTTAGATCGAAAAAATTAATTTTCATTTCCTTGCCTATTTTAATATTGACCAGCACTTCTATATTTTTATTTTTTGCATTTTGAATAAAATAATTCAATATACTATCTATATCATTGTTCCCAGAATCAACATAGGTTTTTTCATCCAGAATAAAGGTTTTTATGTTATTAAGATATTCTATTATACCATTATAATCTTGCGTACTACTCAATTTAGTCAACGCTAAAATGTGATGTTTAAAATCATGTTTCAATGCATTTATCTTAGTCTGTGATTTTTTTATTAATACGAGTTGTTCTCTATATTCATTAATCTCTCTTTCCAAGACATCATTTTTATATTTTTGTTCATACGTGGAAAATAGGATATCGTAAAGTTTAAAGACTAACATATTTACAAATAGCAACCCCATAGAAACTATAACAATCACTGCTTCATTGTCAATTCTATTTACTACTAATACACATATTATCAACAGACTAGAAATAGGTACTCCTGCAGCTATAATCACTGTACTGTATGATCCAAAATAATCATATTTTAACTGTATATATTTTTCAATAACAACTTCAAGTATAAATATCATGAAATATGAAGTTATGTTATTTACAATCCCCAGCCGTTCTCCTAATGTATACTGACCGATAATTGTTGCCACAAAAATATCGGAAATTGAACAAATACAATAAATCATAAATGTAACTATAGCACGTTTCAACCATGAAGATTTATATAAACAAGATATAAGAAAAATTGAAATTATAGATGTAATCATATTAACTATTAGATTATTTAATAATAGATAACAAATGCTATTAATTAGATAAGAAAATATAAGTATGAGCATTTTTATCTTTTTCTCTTCTCTGTCATCTACAAAGAAAATAGCCATAAAACGGATAATTATATAAAAGAAAAATATATTTAAAATTAAATACTCACTCACATACTTTATACCCATAATTTTTCTCCTTTTTTAGTTTTAGCAATTTATTACGGATTTCTTTTCTATTAATCTGGCTTATAGGTAATTGTATTCCATTTTTCATTTTTACCCATTCATATGTATATTCAATAACATATTTATAATTAATAAAGTATGATTTATGTATTCTCCAAAATTCTAAGCTCTGTATACTTTTTTGAACATTATCCAATTTATCGTAAAATTCAAGTTGCTGATCTTCCATATTTATATAAATCTTTCTCTCATAGCTTTGAAAATACATTATTTTGTCAAGAGGAATTTTATAATACATATTTTTTATACAGCATTCAAAATTTCCAGTTCCACAATCAATCAACTTTTTTGCTTGTAAAAATGTGTTTTCAATATCATTTACGTTAAATGGTTTAACCAAGAAATCCATAGGACGAGTTTTAAATAATTTTAATGCATATTCTGTTTTTGAAGAAATATAAATTATTTGAATATGCTCGTCATTCATAGAATTACGTAAATATCTTGCAATTTCTATTCCATTTATATCCTGTAATTCAATATCCAAAAACAATATGTCGTATTGAATTTTATTGCGCAAATAGTTAATAAAACCATTGCCTGAATAAAAAACATCGACTTGCATTGGAATATTAGCCTTCTCGGATAAATCCAATAGTTGTTGTTCTATTGCTGAACAAGTAAATGTTTCATCATCACAAATCGCAATATAATACATTTTTTAGCTCCTTTTTGCCCATCATAATATAAATTTTTAGGCTCTAATAATCCACTTTAATTAATAATTTTTCATTAATCAATACAATTTTTTCCTCAGTCACAATATAACTACTTTGATTAGTCTTTTTCGCAAATAATAACTAGTATATTTAGTTTGCTTTTGGACTTCTAATTGTAAAATAGGTACAGGAGAATAGTAATGGACAAAAAATTTATTCAAAATCGTATTAGTGAATTAAAAGATTATAATAATTATTCAGAATACCAACTAAGCTATGAACTTGGAAAAAGTAAGGGATATATTCAATCCATAACTTCCGGGCGTTCTCTGCCCTCAATGCAGGTCTTTCTGGATTTATGTGATTGTTTTGAAATTACTCCTTCAGAGTTCTTTTCAGATGATTCACTACAATGTAATTCACAAACAGCAAAGAGAATCTCTTCAAAACTCTCTAAACTCTCACAAAATGATTTGGAGATTTTGGAAGAAATTGTTGATCGTTTTCTAAAAACCTAAATACCTTTTTAGTCATAATCAGAGCGGAAAGCGTTCCAGAATACTCGCTGAAAATTTATTTTATCTATGATGATACTGTGGTAAAGTTACTTTCCAGCATTAAAATGTACAGAAAAATAACCGTTGACCTTTTTAACTAAAGGTCAACGGTTATTGGTGGTTTTCATCGTATGATTCTCTGCCAAACAATCATCCAAGTACTCAAGAAACTCCTGTTCGACATATTTAATATATCTATGTACTTCATCAGAATAAAAAATATTTACTTTTTCGCTTTTAATTATAGATTCCCATACTTCTGGGCTTCCCTTATGAAATATCAAAAATTGACTCTTCAACTACCTATTGCTTACAAATAAGCAAATACTATCTTTTAAAATCAAATCCTATTCTTCACTGCGTCTGATTCTTTCTAAAACAGATCCTTTGCAAAAAATATTATACATGATTGGTGGAACGCTAACACATATAACTAAGATTATGCAAAGTAAAATACTATTTGGCAAGATAGGTATCGAATATTCAATTCCATAAATATTCATACTTGAAAATACTATATAGCTTATTGGTATCGCAATAATAATTGCCGAAACACTTGATATTATTGCGTAACCAGCGCCTTCACATATCAGAGTTTTTCTAGTTTGTTTTTTAGTCATTCCGCTACTTTCTAAAATAGCAAATTCTTTTTGTCGATTCTCTACTCCAGCCGCCATCATATTTATATAATTCATTATAGCTATAATGGCTATAATAATGCCTATACCATTTCCCCATACTTTGATTTTCATTTCACTATCTGACATATCTGTATATAAATCCAATTTAGAATCAAATGAGACGGTTTTGGAATCTTCAAAAATTTTTTTAATCTGCTTTTCTGTGCTATTATCGAAACTTGTCTTATAGTCCACATATGCCAATTCAACCATTGGATTATCTATAATCTCAAAAAACTTTGATGTACTTACAATCAGCGTTGGGTTATATCCACCTGAAAAATATGTTGGATCTTTTACAACTCCTTCTATATCAAGTGACTGAACTTTCTCTTCATTGAGTAATGAAAATTCAACTTTTTTTCCGACTACATTAGTAGGCATAATAGATAGCCATCCCGCTGTCAATGCAATGTTACCCTTTTCAAATTCATCTTTGTTTATTTCTATCCCCGATTCTTTCAATAATAATTCTAACTCTTTATCATCAATGCCGATAAGTTTCGATTCGAAAAGACCTTCTGAATCTCCATCTTTGTATTTTTGAATATCTTTTTCATAATCACCCGGAGAATATCTGGAATCATATAAGTCTTTATAAAAATCTCCAAATACTTCTTCCTGATAAGGTACTTTTATCACTGTAGAGTATATAGGCCTTACGTCTGATACACCATTTATATTTTCTATTTTTTTAATACATTCAGGAGTAATACTATCAACTCTATTAGCATCAAAATATGTTTCATCAACTAATTGTAAATCATAAGAATATGTTTTATTTAAAATACTTTCAGCATCGTTCTCCTTTATTACTACATTAATCGTGAAAAAAATTACTATTGAAATAACAAAAGAAGACAACACTATTATAGTTTTTTTCTTATCCCTAAATATATTTCTCCATGCCATCCAGCGAACCCCATTGGTTCTCTTATAACTTTTACTTTTTTCATTAGTATACCGAATAGCTTCTATTGGAGAACATTTCCCTGCAACTGTAGCCGGTTGCCTAGAACTAATTATAACAGTTAATAAAGAAAAAACCGTTGTCAGTCCTATTAATATAGGATAATAGGAAAATGTTAAATTTGAGGCAAGATCTGGGTTTTGAACTTTTAAAATTGTAGGAATAATCTTAATTGAAACCAAACAGCCTACTATTAGACCTATAGGAATTCCAAAACAAGCATTCCTTAAGGCTTGACTGAGCACTAGTGTTTTTAGTTGTACAAATGTCATGCCTAATGTTTTTAGTTGTCCATAATAGCGAATATCTTTTGAAACTGAAATATATAATGTGTTATAAATAAAAAGATATCCACTAAGAAAAATTATGATCAATACTCCGAATAATACAAAAACTGTTTTAATAAAAGTATTAATACTTTCATAGTCTGCATTTATCACCTGTCCATTTTCTAAATGAAATTGCTTTTGCAAAGTTTGAATTGTCTTTTCACTGTACAATGGATTCTTTAGTGTCAATTTCATTGTTCCTTGAGTGAAATCTGTTTGTTTAGCGCCTGTATCTTTATAAAAAATATCTGATACATATCCCCTGCTGTCACCACTAAAATCAATATAATAGCCACTTAATATAAAATTAATTTCCTGACTATTTCCATCTGTGCTATTTTGATTCAATGCAGTGTATTCCACTTTAATCTTCATTCCTATATTAGGATTATTAATCCCCATGTTTCGCAATGCTTCCTTAGAAAGCATAATCTCGTTTTTTTTCTGCGGATAATCTCCAACCAAAGAATCCATCGCAGGCAAGCATTGTTTTTCCCAACACGTTTCATCTACCCAATACAACTGAATTTTAGATAAGATTCTATCATTTGCAGATTCAATTACCGCACATTTAACACTTATTCCGGCATATTTGATTAAATCAGAATTTCGAGCAATATTTACCTGATCTTCAGTAGGTTCACTTACCTCAATATCATAATCCATTCCATTCATTTTCATTTGGCGCTCGGATATCATTTCCCAATATCCTATTCCTATTCCTATAATAGTCAAAATAGAAAAAGTCGTTAAAAATATTGCAAAAATTGTTAATAAGTTTCTTTTCTTATTTGCATTATAGGTTTTTTTTGACACATCTCTTATAATATGTTTGTTATCAACTTTTATCATGTCAATTAATCTCCATTTATCAATATTCATTCATGTTTCCAGTCTATTATTGCTTACGCATATTCGCAAATACTATATTAATAAATCTGTTTTTCATACCATGTTATCTCCATATATTTTTCCATCTTCAATCCTTATAATTCTATCCGACATTTGCGCAATTTCATCATTATGCGTTATCATAACTACTGTTTGACAAAATTTCTTACTTGTCATTTTTATAAGTCCTAATACATCTTGACTTGTCTTACTGTCTAGATTTCCTGTAGGTTCATCTGCAAGAATTATGGCTGGTTTTGTAGCTAACGCTCTCGCAAGAGCAACTCGTTGTTGCTGTCCTCCAGATAATTGATTCGGCATTGCATACATTTTCTCTTCTAAACCTAGTAGTCTTATAATTTCACTAATAAACATCTCATCTGGTTTTATTCCATCTAATTGTATTGGAAGAACAATATTTTCATATACATTCATCAAAGGAACTAAATTGTAATTTTGAAATACAAATCCAATTTTTCTACGTCTAAAAATAGTAAGTTCATCTGAACTCATTTTTGAAATATCTATATTGGATATCTCTACTTTTCCTTCTGTGGCCACGTCCAGTCCCCCTAAAATGTGCAATAAAGTAGATTTTCCACTCCCAGAACTTCCTACTATTGAAACAAATTCTCCTCTTTCAACATTTAATGAAACGCCATCTAGCGCTTTCACAATGTTTTCTCCCATCATATAATATTTTTTTACGTTTTCTGCTCTTAAAATTTCCATAACTAACCTCCTTTTTTTTTGAGTGTAACATATAATTCTTACTCAAATCTGTCCAAAATATGTCAGCTCTGTCATAATCATTAGAATATTTAATAGATATGCTCTATATAAATATATTTAAAAATACACAAAAAGGATGTGCTTTTCTTTCACATCCTCATAGTACATTAGGCAAATACATATAAAACGTACTTCCATTGTTTAAACTTGACTTAACTTTTACATAGCCCCCTTGCCTTTCTAAAATTTCTCTTACTAAATATAATCCTATACCTATTCCATCCTGACTTTTTACTTTTTCTGAGCGATAAAACCGTTTAAAAATAGCCCCTTGCTCTTTTTCATCTATTCCTATTCCTTGATCGGTAACTTGGATACAGAAAAAACTTTCATAAAAAAACACTCTTATTGTAATTAATGAGTTTTCAGAAGAATATTTAATAGAATTATCCAAAAGATTTATTAACGCTTCTTTTGTCCATTTCAAATCAAATTTTGCTTTTTTCCCGCATTCTCGTATATCAAAAATAATTTTTTTCTTCAATGCCGATAACTCAACTTCTTGACAAGATTCTAAAATCAACTTATCAACTTCTTCTTCTTGAATATTTACAGAAATCATTTCTGTTTCCAAATACGATGAACGTACCAATTCCTTCATAAAATAGTCTAACTTTCGAGACTGTAAATATATTTTTTCAACTATTCTTTTGCTATCTTCTATTTGTAATGTTTCTTCCAGTATTCCTGTATATAACATAATATTGGATAATGGTGTTCTTACTTGATGCACTATATTAGATAATAATGATAAAACCATTTTTTGATTGCTGTTTTCTTCAGCACGATGAATTCTGGATATTTCTATTATTTCATTCAATTTCGCCTGAATTGCTGACTCAATTTTTTCATCATAAATAATAGGCAATTCTTTCTCACTCATCGCCATATCTAAATAGTTTAATACTAAATTTAAAGTAGTTCTATAATCCTTACAATTCAACCAAAGTCGAATTCCACATATAAGCAATACGATATTACACACAAATAATACAAGTATAATAATAATTTCCATATCCATTTTTAGCATTCCCAAATATATCCTTTTCCATAAATTGTTTTTATATGTTCTGGCTTTGAAGGTATACTTTCCAGTTTTGTTCTTAATCTTTTAATGCCTACAGATAACGCATTATCTTCAACATATTCCCCACCGCCAGACCATACCCATTCCAATAAACGTTCTCTTGTTAATATGTGTCCCTCATTTGTAACAAGTATGTATAATATTCTTTGTTCAGTACGACTTAATTCAATTAATTCTCCATTTTTATAAAATTCCATTCTAAAAAAATCGAATTTAAATTCTCCCTTATCATATTTACTTTCCATTTGTTCCCAATTAGATCTTCTTAATAACGAACGAATTCTAGATCTCAAAACCATCATACTAAAGGGCTTGGTTATATAATCATCTGCGCCGGATTCTAACCCCCTTACGATATCTACATCCATATCTCTAGCTGTCAATAATAATATCGGAATTTTACTTACACTTCGTATCTCTTTGCATAAGTCAAATCCACTACCATCAGGTAAATTTATATCTAATATTAACAAATCAAATACATATGAATTCAACTGTTTTTTTGCATCCTTAATAGTATTACTAATTACAAATCTATAATTTTCTTGCTTCAAGGATATTTCAATTCCTACCGCAAGATCTTTATCATCCTCCAATATTAGAATATTCATATAAATCTCCCTTCATCCTAAAACTTAATTACATCCATTACTACTAATAACTATCCATACTATATTTTCACTGTTCTTCCAAAGTATACCATAATAGTTTTTAAAAGCAAGTTTCGCCTGAGTAACTCAAAACTCACTTCGTGACTTTTTCCTACTCGGCAAACTTGATGGGGATTTCGCTCCCCATACCCTCGACATCATATTTTTCAAATATGTATATTGGCTTCTATCTTGATAGTCGCAGCGTGATTGTTCCATCAAGGTAATAAAAAAGATGTCTACTGCTACACTTTTCATAGCAATAAACATCTTTTTTCTAAATTACTGTTCTTCTTTCTGATCTTGGGCTTTTAATATTGCAAGAACATCTTCTACGGTTCTTCCCGAAGCAACTACCGCCCGGAACAATGTTTCCTTTTCCTGCTCCTCAATTTTCGCCTGAATTTCTTTTCTTTGAGAACGAAGCTGCTTCAATTCATTCTCTACTTCCTGAATTCTTTCGTTTACTGTTACAAGCTGCTCCTCCAAAGTAAGCACATTCTGTTTTTTTCTTCCTCTTGGCATAGTCAACCTCCATATAATTATTTTTTCTATTGTATCATGTTTTCAAACTATTTTCACAGTGATTTTATATTTTCCAATACAGTTCCCTCTATCGGCTTATATATAAATAGAATTTTTATAAAAGGAGATTTTATACTATGGCAAGACCAAAAAAAGAAAAAGCATTACGGCATACACATCAAATTATGCTGCGTCTTACTGATACAGAATACGAAATTATATCTTCTCAGGCAAAAGCCGCAAATCTGCCTTTGGCGGAATTTGCCCGTAGACAAATTATGAACAAAAGAACAATTCTAAAATACGAACTGGTGGCTGATCTGCCGGAATTAAAAAAATTGATTTCCGAGTTTGGAAAAATAGGAAGTAATCTAAATCAGATTGCCCGGTACTTCAATAGCGGCGGTATTCATTCACAGGAAGTACAAAAATCACTCCAACAGAGTCTTTCTAAAATCTATGAAATGAAATACGAAGTCTTAAAACTTGCCGGAAACTTTTCTTCCCAAAATATATCTGCCCCCACTCATTCAAGAGGTAATGAATATGGCAATTCTTAAGCATATTGCAATTAAAAATATGGACTACGGAGAAGCACAACGTTATCTTCTGTTTCAACATGATGAACATACGAAAAAGCCAATCCTTGATGAAAATGGAGAACTCATTCCAAGAAAGGAATATTACATTGACGGTATCAACTGCGATCCCTTCTCTTTTGATTTGGAATGTAAAGAGTTAAACGCACAATATCATAAAAACCAAAATTTTAATGAAATCAAATCTCATCACTATATTCTAAGCTTTGATCCGAAAGATACCGAAGATCATGGATTAACCGGAGAAAAGGCACAACAACTCGGATTAGAGTATGCTCAAAAAAATTTTCCGGGACATCAGGCTCTTGTATGTACCCATACAGACGGAAATAATGAAAGTGGAAACATTCATGTACATATTGTAATCAACAGCCTAAGAAAATATGATGTAGAGCGCCAGACATTTATGGAACGTCCCTGCGATGCCCGTGCCGGATACAAGCATCATCTAACACCGACTTATCTTATTTATTTAAAACGCTCACTTATGGATATTTGCCATAGAGAACATTTACATCAGGTGGATTTACTTTCTCCGGCAGAGAAAAAAATCACAGACAGAGAGTATCGTGCAAAGCACACCGGACAGAAAAAACTGGATGCTCTGAATAAAGAAATGTTATCCAAAGGAATTGCCCCACGCAAAACTGTTTTTCAAACGCAAAAGGAATATCTGAGAACCGCTATTGAATACGCTGCTGCTTCTTCCTGCAATATCGAAGAATTTCGAGCGACGCTTTTGAAAAACTATCAGATTACTTTAAAAGTAAGCAGAGGACGTTTCAGCTATCTGCACCCGGAACGAAGCAAGTTCATTACCGAAAGAGCACTAGGTTCCCATTACACAGAAGATTATCTGCTTTCCATTTGGGAAAAGAAGAAAGAAACCCAAATGCAATCTCACACAGGCTCAGAACTTTTCACTCCTCATTCTGCTTCTACTGTTACGGAAGAAAAAGAAACTACAAACTTCTGTTTTATAAAATCAGACCTGCGGCTTGTCATAGATCTGCAGCACCGTGTCAAAGCACAGAACAATCTGGTTTATGCCAGAAAAGTAAAGCTTTCCAATTTACAGCAAATGGCGAAAACCATTGCTTATGTACAGGAACGTGGCTATTCCACAGAAGAGGATTTGATGACCGCACTGACCACATCACAGTCGGAAACTGCCAACTGCCGAAAGAACCTTCGTTCCACACAACAGGAATTGAAAAGGATCAATGAACAAATTCATTACACCGGACAATATCTTGCAAATAAATCTGTTTATAGGGAATTTTTACACGCAAAAAATAAGAAACAATTCCGACAGGAACATCTGTCAGAAATTACACTTTATGAAACTGCCCGGAATTTCTTAAAGCAGCACTCAGAAAATGAAACATTACTTTCTATGAAATTATTAAAATCTGAAAAAGAAAAACTGCTTTCCATAAAAAATATGCAGCGTCAGGAATATCAAAAAAGAAAACAATACGAAAAAGAATTGCAGACTGTATGTAAAAATGTAGAGATGATTCTTCATGGAAAGTCTGATTTTGAAAAGAATTCTGAAAAGAATATACCACCACGCTAACCCTTATGCTCCAAAATTTCTTTCTATTTTTGTTGTATTCTTTTGTTATCTGCTTTATACTAAAGGCAAGATAGAAAAGGTGGTGATTTAGTGGAACTGGAAACAACGCTATCGCAAACAATTCGTACTGCAGGAAGCAATTCAGATTATGACTCTGCTTGTAAACGGCTGCTTTCTGAAAAAATCATTCTTGCTTGGATCATGAAGAATTGTTTAGAAGAATATCGAGAATGCAGCATTTCAGAAATCATTGAAAAATATATTGAAGGTGAACCGCAAGTCGCAGAAGTTCCGGTTCAGCCTGATCAGACCAATCCCTCTTTAATCAAGGGAGAACGCACAGAAGATAAAACCATTACGGAGGGAACGATTACCTACGATATTCGTTTCACGGCAACTGCACCAAAGTCCGGTGAGTTAATCCGTTTAATTATCAATGTAGAAGCACAAAACAATTTTTATCCCGGTTATCCATTGCTTAAACGCAGCATATACTATTGCAGCCGTATGATTTCTGCTCAATATGGTACTGTATTTTCATCTGCACAGTACGATAAGATTCGTAAAGTCTACTCCATCTGGATTTGTATGAACCCACCAAAATCCAGAGAAAATACTATTACTCAATATTACATTGCAGAAAAATCACTTGTGGGACATGTTACCGAAAAAGTGGAAAATTATGATTTGATGTCTGCTGTTATGATTTGCCTCGGCAAACCGGATAGTGAGAATTATCACGGAGTTTTAAAATTGTTAAATGTTCTGCTTTCTTCAGAAACAACACCAAAGGAAAAAGAAAGAATTCTCCATGATGATTTTGATATTGAAATGACGCAGAATTTGGAAAGAGAGGTGTCGCTGATGTGTAATTTAAGCCAAGATGTTGTAGATCGTACTCTTTTAAGTGCCATACAACATTTAATGGAAACTTTAAACTTAACTGCCGAGCAGGCTATGGCGGCTCTGAAAATCCCGGAAACAGAGCGCCCAAAATATATCTCTTGGTTAGAGGAACAGTAAGATGTGTAACTTAAGTCAGGGAATTGTTGAAAGCACTACTGAACGAAATACTTTAGACAGTATCCGCAATCTAATGGAAACACTAAACTTGACTACCGAAGAGGCTATGGCAGCTCTGAAAATTCCAGAAGCAGAACGCCCAAAATATGCCTCCATGTTAAAAGAACTATAAAGGGAACGAGGGAAACCTGAATACACAAATTCAAGTTTCCCCTTCTTTTTATTTCCTTTTCCGCTCTATCTCATTTTCCATAACCGATTGTGGCAAGTTCTTCGCATTTAAAGCTGCCTGTTTTAAATGCAGACGGTCTAACACAGAAGTTCGTGTTCCGATCTTACGGGGCTTTGTTGGCAGATTATTCATTCTTCCATCAATCATATTATAATTTTGTTCTTCTGTAATCTCTGCACTTCTTAAATATTCTCCATTTTCATAGGATTTCTGCCAGTTTTCCAACACAGGTTTCCCTCTTTTTTCCTGCGTTTCTTGCGGGTGCAGATAGGAAACGATCTGTTCTTTGACGGTTTCGTCAAATCCTGCCGTAACCTGATCCACGATTAACTTTCCAGTTCCATCTACCACTACCCAAGCAGCATTTTTCCCGTATGTCGTATGCTCCATCAGGAAAAATTCTTTTCCTTCCACCACCAGATTATCGAAAGCAAGCCATCTTCCTTCTTTCCCTTCAAGCTGAAAATTAGTCGTGGCAAGAGAAATCAACGTATTGGAAGAATCATTCCGAATAAAATCATCTAAAACAGTAAAGTCCTCTTTTTCCAAATAATAGGCTGCCGCTTCCCCATTCTTATCTAAAATCAGCACGTCCCCAATGCTTAGGGCATGTCCAGAAAAATTTTTCGGTAACTGCTTTGCCAAACGGTTTCGGATATTATCCGGTGTTTCATCATACCGCATCCAGCTTCTATATACTTGTTTATAATCTGTATAGCGTATCTGGATATGTTCTTTTTGTAATTCTGCATAAGAGCGAAAACGCTTTTTTCGGTTTTCGGGAATTTCTCTAAGCTGATACACTGCAAATTGATTACCTGCCATAACCGTTTCTCCTGTATTTCCATTTTTTCATTACAATTCTGCTTCTTTCTTACGAGTATGGGACGTTTCTTCTTTTTTCTCCTGTTTCTTTAACAGTTCCTTACGCTCCTTTAAGGCTTTTAGCACAGAAACTTTTCTTCCCATTGTTCCCTCTGCTTTTGTCTGCTCCACTGTGTTTTCTCGTTGTTTTTTTGCCAAGATTCTTTCTAAATCTCCCATTGCTTTTTGTACTAGCGGACTTTCTTTATAATGGGGGACTAAGTCAATCAAATCTTTGGAAATTTTCCCTCCAGACATCAATTCGTATTCTCCATCATAAATGCTGCCGTCTTTCAGGCAAAATCCAATTCCTTTTATTCCATGAATGCGGTCTGCCGGAATCGTTTTGTATTTTTCTACGGCTTCTTCCAATGTCAGATTTTCATAATATTCCCCCATAGAAGGAAATTCCATACATTCTGCAGCATAGAAAGAAATTCGGGGTTCTTGTAGCGTTTCCTGTGGTATCTTTCCCTGCTTTTCTGCTTCTCTTTCGTCAAGATACTCTTCTGCACGCTTTATGTATTTCTGCATTGTCCCGGTTTTTTCCAACGAAATAGGATTTATGTCAATTTTCAATCCGGCAATCCTCATTCCATTTTCCTGAAGCAGATTAAAAAAAGCATCTTCCCTGATGTCCCCGGTATAAGAAAGCGCCACATCAAGATCGGAGTCTTCCCTATACAAAGTTTCTCTTGTACGGCTTCCATATACCCTTGCTGCCAATAAAGTGATTTCTTCATATCCAGCCTCTTCCAGTTCTGCCTGTGCGTAACAAAGTACCGTTTCTTCAATGTTCTGTCGGCTCTCACCATGCAACAGTTTTTCTTCCCGAATACCAATCTGTGAAGTTGGTGTCAGTTTCCCTTCATAGAATCTCTTTTTCTCCCCTTCTATTACAGATTTTTTAAGTTCTTCATAGGAAAATGGCTCACAAGACAATTCACCTATTCCTTCCTCTTGAAATATCCGGGAAAAAACCTCTTCTTTGGAAGCAGTTATATTCTCATAAAACTGTCCACCAATCTCGCGAAACGCTTGGTCATAGATAATACATTCATAGCCTTCTGAAATTTTCTGCAACATCACATACCCATATCCGGATCGGAAAGCCACGTTATTTTCTTCACTCTCCATTAGGGGTTTTAATACCTCATACGACTTCTGCGGAAAATATTCTGCCCGTTCAACCTGTTCCTGAAGCATTTCACTATCAATCTTTCTACATGCTGTCAAATCTGCTCCTTCCTCTAATAGCAGTGTTTTCGCTGCTTCTTGAAGTGTAACATCAAAGGTATCGTATATCCCTCCATCTAATTCTTGAAACTCTTGATCGTAAAAGGTATAATCATACCCTTCCTCTGTTTCCTGAATAAAGAAAAACTGTCCCGTTGTTTCTATCTGATAAGCTGCTTCTCTTTCTGCTTCTTCGAATAAACTTGCGTTTGAAGTTTCCACCTTCTCCTGCTTTTTGGCAATCTCTTTTTCTTCCAGATACTCTCTGATTGCTTTCACAGCCTCCTGATCCAGACCATTTTCCAAATCCTGTGCGACCACTTTACCATCTCCATTTACCAGAACCGGCGCAACCGAAGCTCCGTATTCGTTATGCTCCATGAGATAGAAATGTTCCTTCTCAATTTCCACTTCTTCTACCGTATGCCATAATCCTTCATGCTGTTCCAGTTCCACCGCTTTGGTATCCATACCAATTTTTGTTTCTTTTTCGTTCCTAATACCATCTCTTTCACTTCTGTCTGTTTCCAATTCTTTCATTTTTTCTTCCAGTTCCTTGATAAACTCTCCTGCTGTTCTTCGTATTGCGTCCATGAATGTCCTCAATTCCCACATCTTCAGATTGTCACTCCACCCCGCAATATAAGGAAAAGAATAGTCAGAAGTATCCAGTCCGAAATATTGACACACCGTATAGGCAATGCTTTCTGCCTCTATCTCCTTTGTTCTCTGATCTTTTTCCTCTCCTGTTTGTTCCAATACTTCCCTGTCATGCAGCTTTGCATGGGCAATTTCGTGAATGAGTGTTTTTATCGTCTGGCTTTCACTCATATCTTCTTTCACAACAATCTCTTTCTTTTTATTGCTGTAATACCCCTTTGCTTCTCCTTCTGTTTCACCAAAACGGATAGGAACAGGGGATAGTTCTTTGACTGCCTGTAAAAACAAGGGGAAATTTTGTACCTGCCCCGTTAAATCCGGTATTGCAAGTTCCGGTAAAGGCTCTCCATACGTTTGTGATATATCAAATACACGGACTACCCGAAAATCAGAAACGACATGCTCCACTACTTCTGTTTCTGGCTGCCCGTCCGGTCCCAAAATCGGCTCATTTGTTTCCGGATCAAATTTTTCTACCAGTTCCTTTTCTTTCCTCTGTGAAGGAGCAATAATCTGAATTCCCTTCTCTCCCTTTTTCACCTGACGATGAAAATTTTTCTGCCATGCAGAATATCCCGCTACCAAAGTTGCTTCTGGTCTTTGCAATGCAATCAAAACCGTATTATTAAAGCTGTAATTATAAAATTTTGACATGGTTTTTAAATATTCTGTATACCGTTCTGAGGTAAATAACGCTTTTACACCTTCTTCCAACTGCTTCGTAATTTCATACATTTGCTGCTCTCTATTTCCTGCCATAGACAAATCCTCCATCGTAAAAATGTCCCGCCAGTTTCCTGACGGGACTTCCTCTTTATAACTGCTGTTCCTGCTTTTTCTTCTGCATATCTCTGTTTTTCCAGCCTTTTTCCATATTTCTTTGTGTGGTTTTCAATCTGCCAAGCACTGAAGATTTTTCTATTTTCCCTTTTCGACCTTCTGACACTCTGCCTGCATAATTGACTGACCTTCTCGGCAAATCTGCCACCTGATCTACTTCTTTCTCCTGATCTTGCGGCATTTCCTTTTCATCCATATTCAAAAGGGAGTTCAGTTCTGCAAGCCTTTCCATCTTCTCCTGCAATTCCTTTTCTTTGGGAAAAGGCTTCGCAGCTTCCTCCTGTGCTGTTTCCAACTGCTTCTGCAGTGTTTCCAATTTTTGCTCTGTTTCTTCCATTTTCTTCTCAATTCCACCTAACGCATTACTGATACGCTGTAAATTTCCAAGAATATCCTTTCCCATCTCAATCAGATAACTGCATTTTCTCTTAATGGTCATGATGTACCGTTGATTAAACGCATCAAATTTTGCGTATAAAGAAAAGTCATGAAACGTTCCTATTTTTCCCTCTGTATGAATGGCTTTTAATCCTTCACATGCTGCCAAAAGTGCGGTTCCTGCTTCTTTTTTATCCGTAAAGGTTTTATTGGAAACAATCATGGAAAAATCTTCGTTCTCAAAAATAGGACGGACGGCTTCTGCATCGGAACGAAGCCCCGCAAGGCGTTCTTTCTGTGCTGCAATCTGCATTGGATAATTCTTTGCAATATCCGTTTCCAATTTATATTTCTGGCTGGTATGGTTTGCTTTTAATAATTTCAATTTGCTTACCTGTATATCCAAATCCATTTTTTCTTTGATATAAGGATTTCCTGTTGCCAGTGCCTTAATTTCTGCATACGACAATGCTGTGTCATCAACATCTTCACAGGCACGAACAGGGGATTTGCTTGTCATAATCTGGGAAATAAATTTCTGTTTATTCTCCAAAATCTGCCACATATACGCATCAAAGGTATTCTCTGTCACATATCGGAAAATCTTAACTTTTTTATTTTGATTGCCCTGCCGCAAAATTCTTCCCTCCTGTTGTTCCAAATCTGCGGGCTTCCAAGGGCAATCTAAATGATGAAGGGCAATCAGGCGATCTTGAATGTTCGTACCCGCCCCTAATTTCGGGGTAGAACCCAGTAAAACCCTGACCTGACCGGAACGCACTTTTGCAAAAAGTTCTGCTTTTTTTATTTCTGTTCCCGCTTCATGAATAAACACAATTTCCTCTTTTGGTATCCCTTTTGTTACCAGTTTTTCCCGAATATCATCATATACATTAAAAGAGCCGTCACTTTTTGGTGTTGATAAATCACAGAAAATAAGCTGTGTGGAAAGCTGCTCCTTTGTTTCTTCCCAAATAGAAAAAGTATTTTCCACACAACGGTTAATCTTGCTGTCTTCATAATCTGGAAGCATGTCATTGATAAGACGCTGATCCAACGCACATTTTCGTCCATCATTAGTGATTTTAAGCATATTATCAACGGAAGCGTCCACACCTCCACCTCTGACAATTTCCGCACGTTCCCCAAACGCCGCTACTAATTCCTGCTGTTCTTCACTTGGCTTTAACACTTCATTGATATACTCTGCTTCCGGCACAGGTAAATGCAGCATATCTGCAGTCTGAATATCCGCACTTTCTTTAAAAAGAGAGATTAACTCCGGAAGATTAAAAAAGCGGGCAAACCGTGTTTTTGCACGATAGCCCGTTCCTTCCGGTGACAATTCTACTGCTGTCACTGTTTCTCCAAAAGTTGCCGCCCAAGAGTCAAAATGTCCCAACTGTAACTTTTGCAAAGTATCATATTGTAAATACCGCATAATGGTATATAGTTCCGTCATACTATTCGAAACGGGGGTTCCTGTGGCAAAAGTAACACCCTTTCCTCCCGTCAGTTCGTCCATATATCTGCATTTCATAAACATATCTGAACTTTTCTGTGCGTCAGTCTGTGCAATTCCTGCAATATTCCTCATTTTTGTATAAAGAAACAAATTTTTGTAAAAATGGCTCTCGTCTACAAACAGCCTGTCTACCCCTAACTGCTCAAAGGTCACCACATCATCTTTTCTGGTATCATCGTTTAATTTTTCCAGTCTTTTCTCCAGACCTTTTCTCGTTTTTTCCATCTGCTTTATGGTGTAACGTGGACTGTCATCACTTTGTGCTTCTTTGATTGCCAGCATGATTTCTTCTATCTGCTGTTCAATCATTGCCATCTGACGCTCTTTTGACAGTGGAATACGCTCAAACTGGCTGTGTCCAATGATAATTGCATCGTAATCTCCTGTGGCAATCCGAGAACAAAACTTCTTTCGGTTCGCCGGCTCAAAATCCTTCTTGGTAGCTACCAATACATTGGCTCCCGGATAAAGCCGGAGAAAGTCACTCCCCCACTGTTCGGTCAGATGATTCGGCACAACATAAAGATTTTTCTGCGAAAGACCAAGCCGCTTACTTTCCATTCCCGCTGCGATCATCTGAAACGTCTTTCCAGCCCCTACACAGTGTGCCAGCAATGTGTTTCCTCCATACAATACATGCGCTACTGCATTTTTCTGATGTGGCATCAAGGTAATTTCCGGTGTCATTCCTACAAATTGAATATGACTTCCATCATATTCTCTGGGACGGACACTGTTAAAAATCTCATTATATTTCTTACACAAGGCTTCCCTTCGGTCTATATCACGAAAAATCCATTCCTTAAAAGCTTCTTTAATCATATCCTGCTTTTGCTGTGCCAGCATAGTTTCTTTCTTATTTAATACTCTGTGTTCTCCGTCAGCGTCCTGTATGGTATCATAAATCTTTGTATCCCGCAGATTTAACGCATCTTCCAGCAAACGATAGGCATTTGCACGGGCTGTCCCATAGGTAGCAGTTACCCTTGTATTCCCATACGTATCCAGCGATTTCCCTGAAATATTCCACTGTCCGTTTACCGGGGCATATTTTACCTCAATCCGGCTTCCAAGATAATAGTCTGGTGTCTGAAATAGTTCTCCCATAAACTCGGTGATATACTCTGCGTCCACCCACGTTGCACCAAGTCGGATTTCAATTTCTGATGCTTCCAATTCTTTTGGCTGCACTTTTTCAAGCGCCTGCACATTTACCTGATAGCAATCGTGATTTTCAGCAAATTGTTTTGCTACTTCCAGCTTTACCCGGACATTCCCTGATAAATATTCATCTGAAGTTTCCCACTTTTCCGTCAATGGATTTTGGAAAATAACTCCGGTTAATTCTTCAATAATCTCTGCCTCCGGCTTTCCTGTCAGTTCTGTCATAAAGGACAAATCTATTTTTGCACGTTCTGCCAAAGACAAAGCAAGTGCTTCACTTGCAGTGTCCACACGCTCTATCGGTTCTGCTTTTCGGATTGTACGCTTATGAAAAATATCTGCTTTTCTTTTTAACTTCCCCTCTTCGTCTAAAAATTCCAGAGAAGCAAGCAGACAATAGCTGCTGTCCTGTGAAAATGCCCGACGGTTTGCAGTGCTGTTGAGCAGTCCATATTTTTCTGTAAAAGTATCATAGGTTTGATTTAATTCCTTTTGAAGACTCTTGATTTCCTCCTCACCGGCATCTTCCATCTGGCTGTCAATCAACTTTCTGGTAATATCCCGAATCTCTATCATGCCTATGACACGTTCTGTTGTCACAGCAGGTAAATCCATACGGTTCATTCTGGAATTTTCACGATAATACACCTGTTCTCCAACCTTTGCAAAACTGAAATTCTTCACAGACGGATCAGCCAGAATGGAGTCTTCTGTTTCATTTAAGTCCAATTCGTCAAACTCTCTGACTGTAATCTGCCCTTGAATGAAAGGAATAACCTCTTTTAACTGTTCTTCCAAAGAAGTTTCTTTTCTCGGCTTTACTGTAACTTCCATTCTTCCATACTGATTGCTCTCAAGCGCAAAGTCCCCCAGCACCATTTCCGGATGTTCTACAAAATAAGAATTGATTTTATATCCATCTTCGGTTTCTCCCACTTCCACCCAAGAAGGCTTCTGCAGCACTGCCCGATCCCGTTTTTGGAAAAATAAAATATCGGATACTACATCTGTTCCGGCATTTTTGCGAAACGCATTTTCCGGCAAACGGATTGCACCTAATAAGTCTGCTTTCTCTGCAAACTGCAATCGCACTTTTTCACTCTCTTTATCCATCGTCCTGCTGGAAGTAATCACCGCTACTACACCTCCGGGACGTATCAAATCTAAGGACTTCACAATAAAATAGTCATGAATCATCAAAGAATACTTATCATATTTTCGGTCTGATACCTGATAATTTCCAAATGGCACATTGCCAATCACGCAGTCAAAAAAACTTTCCGGATATTCTGTTTTTTCAAATCCTTTTACCTCTATCCGGTTCTTTTGATAGAGCTGACCTGCAATCTTTCCAGAAATCGGATCTAATTCTACACCATACATCTGAATGCCCTGCATATTCTCTGGAATAAGTCCCATGAAGTTTCCCACACCGCAGGAAGGCTCCAGTACATTTCCCGTAGATAATCCCATATTTTCTAAAATCTGATACATGGCTTTGATCACCGTAGGCGGTGTATAAAAAGCGTTTAACGTAGAAGAACGTGCCTCTTTGTATTCACTTTCACTCAACAAACCTTTTAGCTCCTGATATTCCTGACTCCACTCTTCTTTTCTGTCATCAAATGCCACTGAAAGCCCACCCCAGCCAACATATCTGGATAAAATTTTCTGTTCTTCCGGTGTTGCCAAACGATTTTCTGCTTCCAGTTTTTTTAATAAAGAAATTGCTTCTATATTTCCACGAAACTTCTCTTTTGGACTTCCAGCACCCAGCGCATCATCTGTAATCCGAAAGTTATTCCCTTCTTTTGCATATTCTTTCTGCTGTGGAATGGTATCTTCTTTTGTTGGATTTCGTTTTTGTGGAACAGCCGTTATAATTTCTCCATCTGTACCTATCACATCTATCGTATCGGCAACTTCGTTATTAGGCTGTGAGAAATTGGGTTCTTCTAATTTTTCCATGTCAAATGGCTCTTCCTGCATAAAATCAAACAGGGATAATTGTTGATTTCCACTCTCAACAGATATTTCTTTTTGTCGCTCTGGAAACAGCGTATACGTCCCTTCTATATACTGATGAAGAATTGCAAGGGTTTCTACACGTTTTTCGTAATTCTCAAATTCTAAAGGTAAGGCTGCAAGGGCTTCGTCCATTTTTTTGACCAGTTCTTCCGCTGTTTCTTCCTGCTCCAACAGAAGCGGTAACTCCCGTCTTGCTTCTTCCCCCAAAAAACTATCTGGAAACGGGCGTTCAATTTCCTCTGGCAACCGATAATAAAAGGAAACAATACGGTTTGCCAGTTGTTCTCTCTCATAAATGTGCATTCTTGTATAGTCTGCCGCTTTTAAATAAAAATCCTGCTCAATCAAAAACTCAATACGCTTTACCACCTGTGTCCATTTCAAAAATACCGTAGCCTCCGGATGACTATAAGAACCTCTTTCCAGCTTTAATCCTTTTCCATCATAATCTGCATGAGAGTGATCTGCACCGGAAAGGGCATGGCTTCTCCCGCCAATTCCATAGCTTTCCTTTACAAAATCTGCTTTTTCTCGTTCGCTTTTATCCTGAATAAAAAAAGCATAGGTACTAAGTCTTCCGTCACGATAAGAACCGCCACCAACCAAAAACGCATCAATCTCATCTTGTGTGATAAAAATGGGATGTTCCTCCCAAGCAAACTCTTCTCTTGCCTGATAAGGAACCGCCTCTTTTGCAAATTTCTGAAACTGTTCTAAAACTTTGTCTGGGCGATAAAAATGAAAGCGCATAATCTCTTTATCCTCTTGGTAATACTCTGCCAGTGCTTCCAATCGCTCATTCAAATCTGCCAAATACCCCGGCTGTTCCAGTAACGCACAGACCTTTTCTGTAACCGTTGGGAACGTATTGTGGAATACTTCTGTATCTTCAAATACCAGTTCGGCAATCCCATCTGCCATATCCCGTTCCATATAAATCAAAACGTCTGCATGTTCTTTCAGTGCATTTTCTCTTGCAGCATCTAAGACAACCTGTGGCGCATACTCCCCCTGTCTGAGTAACTGGTGTATTCTTCCACTGACTTCCTCCCAAGATAAAAATACTTTATTTGATAGGGTATCACGTACCGTATGCCCCACTGCAATCTGCATACCTAATTCATCATACCAGACAGCATACTCCCTTCCTGAAATCTGTAACCCAATGCCGCCTTTTCCATATTCTTTTTGGACAAATTCTGTATACGCTTCTTCTGGCTGCTCAATCATAAAATTATAGATGATCCGCAAATGGCTCCCAATTCGATTTCCTCCATAGCGCAATACTTCATCTACGATTTCCGCCGGAATTGTCACTTCTTTTGCATAAAGAGCAGCCTGCCTTTCTTCAATTTCACGAATCTGTTTTTCTACGGGAGGTAATTGGGGCAAAGAAAGAGCAGAGGCAATTTCTTCCTCTGCTCCATCGAAATCCTGTTCTGTTTGTTCCTCGCTTAATTGTATACCAATTCCGTCAAAACGCTCTCCTCTGCCATCTGCTGGAGATTGTTCATGTGTGCCACCCACTTCATCTGATCTGCCTCCTTGTCTGGAGCTGGATATTGAATAAGAAGTCCAGTCATCAGAACTTCCATTCTCTCCTGTGCTGCTTTCTCGATTTCCATCAGATGTTTCTCCAATTTTCCTGTCAGAAGCATGCTCTGATACCAGTTCTTCCGGTTTTCCTTCAGGAATGTCTTCCGAAGCATTCCGTACTTCCCGATGTTCACTGGTTCGTTTTCTATTGTCAGGTTCGGAAACAGGTAATCCCCTTTGCGGTAGTATGTCAGTTCCATTCTCATTTCCTCCATTTTCTTCACTTTCTTGCATTAACGCGTTAAATTCATTATAATGTGTCCGAGAAGAATTTTCAACCCTTTTTTGAGATTTTTCCTTTTGTTCTTCCCAGTCCATTCTCCATACTGTCCGCCCAATATCCCGAAGAATCGGCTCTACAATCTGATTGGTTGCATTTCCTAAAAATGGAAGGACTGACATCGAACGAAAATCTGTTATTGCAGTAAAATCTCCTTCTTCCAAAACGTCCATAGGATCAAGACCGCAGCGGCGTGACAAAGAATAAAAGATACTGTTTTGCAGCAACTCCCGAAACTCTGTCTGTATGGTCTGTTCGTCCAAATCTTCTAAAAAAGTGCCTTCTACTTCATATTCCAGACCTTCCATTGCTTCTTCCAGATTTTCCTCTGTCATATCTCGTGCAATTTTCCAAAGTGCCGACGTAAGGGCAACGGTATCTTCTCCTGCCAGACCATATACCTCAGACAAGTGATCCAAAAGCGGCTCCTTTTGATGTTCCTTCAACTTCCATAAATACGGTGTTTTTCCACCCTGCACTTTGTGTGTATCAGAAACATCAAATACATACCGTAGCCTTTTTTTCGGGTATCTGTCATCAATTAAAGCAATCCCTTTTGCTCCCCGGTTTACCCACCGTTTCATTTTATGATTCCATGTTTCCAGCTCTGCACAGGCAGTTGCCCCCGGACGCTGTGCATGAATTAAAAGTGTATCAGAAAAAGAGTAACGGTACAGTTGTGATGCAGTATCCAGATAATGCAGCCAATCTCTTGGAGAACTGCTGATTTTTTCCGCTTCATATTGGGCAAGCCCCAAAATCTCATAGAGTTTTCCCATGAACAATCCCTCCTCTTCTTTCTATTTTCTTTTTGGAAATTCCATTTTAAAGCTTGCCCTGTCCCCTTGCAGTTCCAGCAATAAGTCTGCTGTAAATTTCTTTCCCGTCCTCTGGGAATAAAAATCAGTCACACGGGTTTTCCCATGCTCTAAAAGTTCCTTTGCCATTTTCTGATCCAACGTCTTTTTCATTCCAACGAGATAACGACTCTCTTTCCAGAGGGCAAAATTGCAATCATGGGAAGAACAATAAAAATTCTTTTTCCCTTCATACACAGGACTTCCACATACCGGACATTTCCCAATACTTTCTTTTTCGTAAAAACGGTATCGTTCCTCTTTTGGGATTTCCCCGCAACCTGCAATCAATTTCTGGACAAATTCTGTAATGTCCTCCATAAATGTTTCACTGGTAACTTCCCCTCTCTCCATACGAAGTAATTCATTCTCCCATTCTGCTGTTAAAGCCGCTGATTTTAATTCTTCTGGCAATACAGAAATCAATGCAATTCCTTCTTTCGTAGGAAGAAGCTGTTTCCCCTTTCTTACGGCATATCCGGAAGACACCAATTTCTCAATAATCCCCGCTCTTGTTGCAGGAGTTCCTAATCCCTTCTTCTCGGTTTCCACATCAAAAGAATGATTTCCGGCTGTTTCCATTGCAGAAAGCAGCGTATCTTCGGAATACGGTTTTGGCGGTGCTGTAAAACGCTTTCTCTTTTCCGGTGTCCTTCCTGCTATTTCCATTCCGTCTGAAATATTTTCCGAAATCGAAACTTTTTCCTCTTTTTCTCCCGCTTCTTCTGTTTTTCTCACCTTTTCCTGAAACGCTTTCAAAATTTTTTGAAAGCCCGGTTCCACCACCTTCTTCCCTTTTGTTGCAAAAAGGTATTCTGCACATTCTGCCGATACTTCTGTTTCTTCAAAAATTGCCGCTTCTGAAACTGCCTGTGCTAATCTCTGTCCAATCAGATAAAAAATATCCTTCTGTTTTTTCGATAAAGCCCCTATATCCTGTTTCCATGCTTCTTTTGTTGGAAGAAGTGCATGATGATCGGAAACCTTCTGGTTATTGATGATTGCCCCTACATTCCTCCCTACCAGCTCCCTGCTACAAAAAGGAAGCATATCTGAAAGAATATCCAAAAGTTCCAGTACAGACTGTTCCATATCTTCCGTAATATACTGGCTGTCTGTTCTGGGATACGTTACCCATTTTTCTTCATACAATTTCTGCAGCTCTGTCAGTGTTTCCTGTGCCGTATATCCAAAAAATCGGTTTGCTTCTCTTTGCAGCGTAGTAAGATCATATAGCTTTGGTGGATTTGTCTTTTTCTGTTTGCGTTCCACCTTTAAAATATGAATGGGGTTTCCTTCGCACATTTTTACCAGTGTATCTGCCTCTTCTTCTTTTTTCATTTTTTCTGATGTAACAAAAAAATCAAGCACCGGAAGTTCCACCTGATAATAGGCTTCTTTCTCAAAATTTTCCACTTTCTTCTGACGTTCCACTAACATAGCAAGAGTGGGCGTCTGTACTCTTCCTACGACCATTCTCTTATAATAAGTAGTTGTAAATGCTCTGGTGGCATTCATACCAACAAGCCAGTCCGCTTTTGCTCTGCAAACAGCAGCTTCGCACAGTCTTTCATACTCTTTTCCATTTTTCAAATTGGAAAATCCATCACAAATTGCCTGTTCTTCCATAGAACTGATCCATAATCTTTTCACCGGAAGGCTACTTTTCGATAAATCATACACTCTTTTAAAGATCAGTTCCCCTTCTCGACCTGCATCACAGGCATTTACGACATATTCCAAATCTTTTCGGTTTAATAATTCTTTTAATACATCAAACTGCTCTTTTTTATCTTTGGCAATCCGTAACTCCCATGCCTTTGGAAGAATTGGAAGGTCTGCAAACTCCCATTTCTTATACCTTTCATCATATACTTCCGGAGCTGCATACTCTGCCAAATGTCCCAGACACCAGCTTACGATACAGTCCTCTCCTTCCAGATAACCGTCCGCTCTTTTCTTTGCCCCTAATACTTCTGCCAATGCCTGTGCAACACTGGGCTTTTCTCCTAATACTAAAAACATATTGTTCCTCTCCTTTTCAAAAAGGACAGCCCTTTCATAAGCTGTCCCTGTTTTGTTCTATTCTTCTGTTTCTTCTGCGTCCTCTGTATCTTCATTGATATACGGACCGTTATAAAATTCCAAATCTTCATCTTCGGCATCTGTTTCTGCCTTTTTCGGTTTTGCCACCTTAAAATAGTAATAGGCTCCAGCGCCGCCTGCCGCAAGTAAACTGATTGCAAGCAGTGCACCCATCTGATTTTCTGCCTTATCTGCTTTTTTCTCTGGCTTTTCTGCCTCCGGTTTTTTCTCTGTTTCCGGAATGACCACAGACGGGGGTTCTGTCTGCGGCTTCTTTTCTGGAACAAATTCTGCCAGATCATTTTCATCTACCATAGAAAGCATATATACATTTTCCGTAGAACTGGATCGGTCTAAAACAAGAAAAAAAGTATTCCCGTTCTTTGTCTGAACTGTCAAAAACTGCTTTGTGCTGTCATTGTTCTTATCGTCCAGAATCTGCCCATTCCCCGAAACAGAAAACGGGGTTCCTTCTTCCGTCTGTCCCTCCTGTGGTGCTAGTGTCTGCTCCGGTATCGGAGTAGGAGCTTCCGTTCCCTGTTCTGTCGGTGTTCCTTCTCCTGTATATGCAAATGCTGTCGCACTGGTACTGCAAACAATTCCCATACTTACAATACAGGCTGCCAGCCATTTTTTAAATTTCACGTTCGCCATTTGTTTCCTCCTTCGTTTCCTCTTTTTCTGAAAAATCACTTTTGCGTGGATTTTCGTAACGATTCCCGGTAAGCTGAAACTCGCCTTTCTGCAGTTTTTCTAAAACCTGCAAAAGCTCCCGGCTCTCAAGGTGCATGGAACGGATACTCTTTAAAATTTCTGTATCTTCCAACTGCTTCTTCTGAACCAGCAGCATTTTCAAATGTTCCTGCCATTGTGCAATCTTTGTTTCTGTTTTTTCAATTTCATCTAACACTTTTTGTAACTTCTTATTCAATATCCTGCCTCCATCTCTTTTTTAAGGAAGTCTGCCAAATGCCATAAAATGTTGCTGCCAATATGGGGTACTGATATTTGCATACTGAATGGGATCACCACAGTGGATCATCACTTGATTGCCTACATAAATCCCCACATGGCTTGCTCCCGGCGTATCATACGTGCCTTGAAAGAAAATTAAATCTCCCGGCTTTGCCTGTTCCGGCGGAACATAAGCACAACAGGAACGTAATCCGTCTGCAGTCTGCCGTCCCACGTTCCAGCCATTGCCACAATTATTGATTACCCATGATACAAATCCGGAACAGTCAAAACTGGTGCTTGGAGATGCACCACCCCATACATAGGGATAACCCAAATATTTTTCTGCTTCCCGTATCATATTGGCAAAGCGTTCATCCGTCAAAGCCTCCGGTGGAATTTCATATCCAAAACCGCCATTTCCTCCACCCATTGGAATGGTATTCTTATCAAAGAGATAGTCCCGATTTCCATAAGTGGTGTTATAAATGTCATAGCGTTTTTCTTCATTTTCGTCCATGCGGCTGCGAAGAACAGCGTCCAAGCCTTTATTTGTCAGGGTAATGTCCATACGGTTTACTTCCTGTGTTGTTGTAACTTCAATTTCATTTTTCCCATTACTGTCCGCAATAAAAGCTTCCCAAGTCTGATGTCCATGTGCGGAAGCCGCCGCATGATTGTCATAATAAACATCAAACTGAACTCCGTAACGGGCAAATGCTCCCGTATCTTCCACCGTATACTCCACACCATTCATGACAACCTTTGTTCCAATGGGTACAAACGGATTGTTGGCATCTACTGCAATGGTATGGTTTGCTTTTGGATAGACACCGCTTGCTGTCGGACCGCCTGACCAGCTTCCACAGCAAATAGAACAGTTACAGTATCCACTGGTTACAACCTTTCCAAGAGATTCTCCTACTTTTACTTTCTTTGTTTCTGTTACAACCTCTTTGGTTGCTTCTGTCGTTAAATGGTATTGCTGTTGAAAGATTTCTTCTATTTCTCCTGCCACCTGTTCATAAGTAAAGTCCCCATATAAGGCTGTAAAATAAGAAATCAGGTGATACGGATTGTGTGAAATCTCGTCCACCTGATAGCGGTATTCCTCGTAGCCCTCATGTCGGGCTTCCATACTGTTAATCTGCTGATTTAACTCTGCTTCTAATTTAGAGTAAGCAGCTTCTACGGCATAAATATCTTCATCATCACTGGCATAAGTTGTCCCTACAACTGTCGAAACAGTCCCTTGAAAGATCGCACTGCAACTGGACATTCCCACACCTATCATCAGGACAAATAGAAGAATCGCAATCACAATTCCCAAAAATCCCTTATGTGTCTTAAAAAAGGAAGTTACAATGCTCTTCGCTTTTTCTAAAAAAGTCTGCGCTGTCTTTGCTGCCTCCGCAGTTGTCTTTTCTCCCTGCTGTGCTGCCTGCCTTGCTTTTTTATAGCGCTGTTTTTGCCAGAAACGGTTTAACAGATGTTTTCTCTCCTGTGCCTGTTTCCCTTCTCTCTCTGTTTTTATATTGTCTGCAGTTCCCTGCACAGAATCAAAATGCAAAGAATTCTTTACGGATTCTTCCTCTTTATATCTTCCTTTATGATACTGTGCCTGTCGTCTTGATTTTTTTACAGCATAACGTAAGGCTTTTTCACTTAGTATTCCGGATTGCTTTGCCCCCTCTGTCGCTGCATTTTCATCTGTTTCCTGTGTTTGCAAAGAGTTTTCAATGGTACTGGCTGTTACAGAAATTCCTTTTTTTGCAATTCCCATTCCTGCACCACGGATCATGCCATTTCCCTCATCAGAAAAAGAAAGTTTCTTTTGGGAACGTGCTGTTTCTTCTTGCAATCGCTTCTTCTTTTGTTTCTTCTCCCGAACATGTTCTAAAGAGTTATCCTGAGGTTTCCTTCCCTTTTCCTCTTCTGGATTGACCGAATTTTCTCCCTCTGTTTTTCTCTTACGGGCATGTTCCTGTACCAGCTTTTTCTTACGGCTATCCCGTTGCAAACTCTCACTCTCTAAAGATTGGTTCTTTGCTTTTCCCCGAAGATTTCCCATGCGGAGAGAATGTTCTGATAATTCTTCCTTTCCATTCTCTCCTTCCACTTTCTTCTCCGGCTCTGAAATGGTAACAGGTTCTCTGGTAAACTTTCCATCTGCGTCTTCTTCTCTGTGACCTGCAAAGTTTCTCAACGTGTTTTGTTTCTTTTTTCTTTGTCCGGCTGAAACTTCCTGCTTTTCTTTCTCTGCAGGCACGGTTTCTTTATCCTTTATATGTTTTTCCAATAGTACCTTTTCAATCGGTCTATCCCGTGCCAGCCCCTTTCCTTCCTGTCTGATCTTTGTTTTTTCCTCACGTTCTATCTCCCGGACTGGCTTTTCTCTTGCCTGATATTTATGTTCCTGCATTGTGTATCACTTCCTTTTTCTCTGCTTTATCCTAAGCGCCTTTTCCTGCGTGTTTTTCCAAATCCGAAGGTCTGGTTGTCATAAGCGAATATAAGCGCAGATTATGATTAAAACGGTCTTTAAAAGGAATGATGACATTTCCATAAAAAATCAATCCTTCTCCTTCCCCGCTATTTGTCACATAGGAAAGCTGATGCGGAGAAATGTTCAGTTGCTTTGCTAAAATCTGTCTATCTCCCGCCGCCTGATTCAGCATATAAATGAAATCAGAGTTTTCAAAAATATTCTCAATTTCACGGCTGGCAAGGAGATCTTTAATGTTCTGCGTAATTCCTGTTGGTATCTGTTTGTGATTAACAGACAGTTTTTTATCTGTCCCTCCGGAGTTTTCACTCATTTTCATCGGAATGTCCTTTCATTCCCGGCATAGCATATCTTTTTGTCCTGTGTTTTTACACAAGCCGAAACGACAGCGGAGCCTCGTGGAGCCATTATATTCCCAAACATCACAGATTGGGGTTCAGGCTCTATGCGTTGCGTGTGTTTCAAATATTATTCTGAAACTTCCACTCGGATTAGGGTTGCAACCCCCTTCCCGTTTTCTTCTCCACTTATACTCTTAATTGTTTCCTTCGGCTTCAATTAAGACGGCATACACAATACTCCTTTGCAATATTTTAAGTATTCTGTTTTGTTTACCTCCCCATTTACGGAATCGCTTCCAGATTTCTACGGAATAAGCTGCAGTCTGCTCTTCTTTCAAAAGCAAATGGAACTCATCTATATAGTATCGGGTAGACTTATGGGCTACACGGTTTACGGTCACACGATTCCACACCTGATCCTGCACAATCAGCATTCCTAACTTCTTTAACTGCTTTCCCAAATCTTTAATATCAAAACATACAATGCGATTATTCAGTTCCACGTTCGTATGATGATTGAATACATTCAGGGAACCATTGACATAAATTTCAAGCGCTGTGGCAATCCTCTGTGCCTGTACTTCTTCCTGTTTTCTCAGGCAGTCATATAAATCTCCAAGTACCGGCATATTTTCCGGTGTTGGATTTTCAAAATACTTCTGGTATACCAGTGGCAGGCAACGGTCTATCACTGATTTTTCCTCTGCTTCAATTCCATTTCTGGAACCCATAATCAGCTCACAAAGAGATAAGATAAAATCACTCTTAAATCCAAGAGGATTGTCATCATCTGAATAATCCAGATTGATGTCCATCGGATTGATATAATCGTGACTTGTCGGGGAAATATGAATTACCTGTCCCCCCAGTGCATGTACCAGCGGATAATATTCTCCTTCCGGATCTCCGATAATAATATCGTCCTGTGTTGCAAAAAACACATTGGCAATCTCTCTCTTTGCCGCAAAAGATTTTCCTGAATTATGTACCACTACACCACAGGATAAAAGAAAATTCTGATAGCCTTCTACGGAAATATCATAAACAGGAACCGCTTCTTCTAAACTCAGGAAACGGACTGCCTTCACTTCATGTTCCGGTATAAACTTTGCCCCTACTTTCAAGTTACAGGCTTCCACATATCCTGCGGACTGCGTAAGAAACCAGTGATCCGGAGTACAGCGTACTATTTCTCCATTTTCCAGTTCTACCTCTACCAATTCCGTAACTTCTTTCGTACAGCGCACATCATATCCTCTGGCTTTTACAAGCTCCTGCTTCTGGAAATCAAAACTATTGACAAAAACTTCCTCTTTCTCTGCAAACAATTCTAAGAAGCTGACTTTTCTTCCATCTGGTAACAGCAGTTTTGTTTCCCCAGTAAAGCACCCCGGCGTACCAAGAATCAGACCATTTGGATTTTTCAGTTTCTTTCTGTCTACCATAATCATGTTATTGGATAACGCATTTAAGCCATAATATAGGGATTCTCCTCCCATAAATAACTCCTGCGTGGTAAAAGGTACAAAAATAGCAGTAGATGTGGTGGTCAATGCCCGTTTAATCGGAATCATATTCATTCCCAACGGAACACTGCTCATCAATCCCTGCTCCTGCAGATAATCCAAACGCCGTAAAGAACAATTATATTTCTGTGCAATCCCGGCAGTCTGGAATACCGCATTATCCAATTCCTGCTTTGTTTTCGCTGTATTCAGGAAAAGAACTGTCACTAAAAACATTCTTTCATTTCTGGACTGTAAATCTTCCAACAGCCTCTTGGCTTCTCCTCCGTATGTATTTAAGTCAGAAGGTATGATGTCCATGTCATACCCTGCACGTACTGCCTTCTTCTGTTCCTCAATTTTCATACGGTTAATATCTGTCACCTTATTTTTTACCAGTTTAATGGCTTTCATCTGATCTATGGACTGGATATGAAGATTCACAATCAGGTTTCTGTTCATATCCAAAAATTCTGCCAGCATTTTATCTGTCAACTCCGGTGCTAAAATCTGAAGATAAGACGCTGCACCTATGGTATTTCCCATCTGAAAGGTTTTCCCTTCTTTAAAAACAAAACTGGTAGGCGCTACAAAATCCTTTGTTCCCATGCCGGAACGTAATATCCTGTCATAAGAAAACTGAAATGGCACTTTCTCTTCCGGATTAAAAGTTTCATAGAGGATTTGCAGCCTCTCTTCTCCATTCAATGGATATGCAGACACACCAAGAACCTTAAAATTATTTAAAATATCGGCTTCAATACGCTCCAGTTTTGGTTTTGCCTCCCGGATATTCTCTGCTTCAATTCCGAAAGTAATATACTTTGTCCGTACCAGACCATTGTTCCCTTTTGCAAGCTGATCCCTTAACATTTGTGCATACTCCATACGCACATCATCAAAAGCATCATTCTGCGGCTGAATTTGTATTACGGATTCAAATTCCTTCATGTTACTATGATGATTGATAAAGGAAATCTGAAAATGTATGGTGCTATCAAAATAATTTAAGAAATCACACCAGTTTTCAAAAATAGCATTCTTATCTTCATTCTGGGCAAGCTGGTAGTTAATATCATAAAAACGGATTGTTTTGGAATAATACTTTTCCTGAACCCTGCAAATTCCGTCTTTTGCCATCTCTCTGTATGGAATGGAGTTCTGTGCTGATATGTTCCGTTCCTGTTTTCTTTTCACATTGGTACATCTCACCTTTCCGGTAGAAGATTTCTTTTCTGAATAGGAATGCTTCCTTTCTGTTCTCTTATTCAGTGTAGGTTTCCTATCCTTTCTCTGCGCTCCACTTTTTCTGCTTCCTTTTTTTCTCCTCTTTTCCTCACGGGCAGCTCTTTTTGCTTCCTTTTTCCTGCGGATTTTATCTGCCCTTTCCTGTTCTTTTTCTAATTTTACTGCCAGTTTTTCTGTACGCCTCATGGCTTTTTTCTCACTTCTTGTAAGTTTTACAGGTTTTCTCTTATCCATTCTGTCTACCATCAGGCTTCCCTCCTTTTTTCTTTCTCTCCGTCTGCAAATTTTCCTCCTTCTCATAAAAATTTTCTATTTCATATTTGCGGACTGCCGGACGTTGCAGTTTCACTTGAATAATATGGAACAAAATCTTTTCCAGTGGCATTCCATCTTTCTCATACATTGCAAATAAAAAAGCTGGAACCATAAGAATGACCATACCTGTTGCTGCATTACTCGTCCCAATCCAGTCTTTTGTTAAAAAATAAAACGGTAATCCCATTGCCGCCGCAATCGAAAGGCAAAGAAGCTGCCTTTTTGTCAAATTTAAGACCACTTTATTTTTTACCTTTGTCAAATCCTTTGGTACGGATACAAATGCCATCTTTTTTCCGACCAGAGTGAAAATGGCTGTCACAGGTTCAGCAAATCTCCCATCTTCTTCTCTGATGTTTCCTTTCTTTTATTTTCCTGTAATATTTCTGTTCCCAAAGAACAGGCAACTTCATTTCCCCACACGTCCCATCCCGGTGTTTCTCTACGTGCAAACAGTTCAATACGTGGCACATCTCCCATTAACTGCTCAATCCGTCTTCTTGCCTCCTCTGGTTTCTTACTATGTTCCTCAATATGGCTTACAATAACCTGATGCACACGTTTGGAATAACGTTTTGGACTTCCTTTTGTTGCAAGAATACAAATCTCTGCATTGGCTCTTGTCCAGTACCCCATACCCCAAAACAAAGAATCTGCTTTTTTATTCTGTTTGATCCACACAAATGCTACACTTTTATAGGTAAATCCCCACGCATCAATTACCTTCCATATTTCTTTTAAAAGTGGAAATGTAACCCATAAAAACAATGCACAATTTTCATCTGCCAATTCGTTTACTGGCAAATCTGCTATTTCTTCTATGCTCATGGTTGGGTAGTGGCTTTCCGCTGATCGCCCGTTTCCTTTTTTACTCCAAACCCGATATGCCCACGGGGGATCTGCATAAATCACTTGATATTTTCCCATCTTCATTCCCCCTTTAATGTGCGTTAAAAATTGATTTACTTAAATTTGCTGTTTTCATCAGACTAAAACATAAAATTACGGTATATGCTGCCACTCCGAACAATGCAGAGTGCATGTTATCTGAAATTTCAATGGTCGCAATCAGCACTGCATAAATACCGACACACACCATCATAAAAAATCCCTGAAATCCAAGGGCAAACAGCCCACGGAAATAATTGTTTCCAATCTGTCCCCATTCCCGATTTGACATCGTGGAAAATGGAATTGGTGCAACCGAGGTGTAAAGATAAATTTCTATCATTCTTCCATATAGAATTACCGTAATTAGTACAGACATGATTTTCATACACAAACTGACCAGCATGGTTTCCAATGCCAATATCACAAGTTCCCCGATTTCCATAGACTCCATTGCTGTTTTCATCTGCTCCAGCATCGTGTCTATATTGATTGCCGTATCCGATTCAATGACACCTCCGGCAGCATTGACGATATGTTGTCCTACATCAAACACCGCCATAGTAATGTCAAATGTATGGCTGACCAGATACACAGCTACCCACATTTTGAAAAAATATTTAAAGAACATCCATGTATCAACCTCGTGCATGTTATTCTTTTCTGTAAACATGGAAATCAGTTCATAACAAAGTACAAATGTAATAATCATGCCTGCAATCGGCACAATGACAGAATCGGACAAATTCTGTATCAGGCTGAAAATACTGCTATTCCAGCCTTGTGGTGTCTGTCCAACCTGAGCCGCAATCTCTCCGGTTTTCTCATTAACGTCTGTAAACATTGTTGTCAGGTTGGATTCCACCATTCCCGTCAGAAGTCCCCTCATCCACTCCTCGATTGCTTCAAAAATGCCATCGAACATGGGCGGTTCTCCTTTCGTTTACTTAAAATAATCCGCTCAAAAGAGGAATAAGCTGTGTACCAATCAAAACGACACCTCCGCCAGCCATAAGCTGTTTAATGCCCTGTGATTTTGCACCCGGATTATCATTTCCATATCCTTCTAAAAGATTGATTACACCCCATACCGCCAGACCTGCTCCGATTGCCACCACAAGCGTCTGTAAAATATCTACCGCTGAGCTAAAAAAATCCATAATTCACTTGAAACAGATAAAAGTTGCTTTTGCACAAATAAAAAACTGCTGAATTTTCATCAACAGTCTGCCCTTTCCCTTTTATCCGTTTTATCCTTTCTTAAATTTTAATTGTGCTGTGGGCATATTCCCTTATGGTTCTGCCCTTATATCATGGTGGCTGTGCTTTCTTTTTTTGAACAGCCTCCACCTCTTTAAAAAATTTGCAATAAGCACTCCTTCCTACTTTGCGCCATCATGTCGCAAAGTTTTATTCAATAAAAAAAGAGCAATATACTTATACCTGCTCCGAAATTTCTGTATCCACCTGTTTTCCCTCTACTTCAAACAATTCAAACTCCTCTTTTTTCCGGATTTCAAATTGATGTTTTAAATAGGCTTCCACATCAAAAGTATTTTTTTTATCATAATCTGATAATTCCCGGTATCTGCTATGCTTCGTAATATCAAACTTATTACTGTAAAAAGGTCGCACTCCTCGAAGCTGAAGAATACATTTATCTCCGTCCATAACAGCCAATTCGTCCCGACTCATCAGCTCTTTTCCAGTCTTCTGATAATTCAATCCATAGGATCGGCTTTGTCCACGGGTATCGGAAGTATTATAAAAGTCTATGGTTTCCTTTCCTAATGTTTCTGATATTTCCTTTAAAGTGCTTCCTTCTTTTCCTCCTAAAAATAACATCGTATCGCAATTCCCCAAAATGGTTTCTGCGGCATCTTTATAAATCGTTTTTAACTGGCTCTGGGATTGCAAGATAATCGAAGCAGAAATTTCCCTGCTTCGTATAGTCGCAATCAACTTATCAAATTTCGGAATTTGCCCGATATTGGCAAACTCATCTAATAACAATCTCACATGGTAAGGTAAACGCCCTCCATGCACATCATCTGCTCTGTCACACAACAAATTGAAAAGCTGCGTATACATGATTGCCACAAGGAAATTAAACGTATCGTCCGTATCAGAAATAATAACAAACATTGCAGTTCTCTGATCTCCCAGCATATCTAATTCCAGCTCATCATAAGAAGTCAGCTCCCGCAATTCTGCAATATCAAACGGTGCCAGCCTTGCCCCACAGGAAATCAAAATAGATTTCGCAGTCTTTCCGGCAGCCAGTTTATATTTCTTGTATTGTCTGACTGCAAAATGTTCCGGTTTTTCCTTTTCCAGTTCCTCAAACAGTTCATCAACTGCATTTTTAAATTCTTCATCATCTTCCCTTGCCTCAGAAGCATTGATAAATTCCAAAAGTGTGGAAAAGTTCTGTTCTTCTTCCGGTGCTTCGTAATAGATATACCCAATTAAAGCACAATACAGCAATCGTTCCGCTTTAATCCAGAAATCTTCTCCTGATTTTTCCCCATCACCTTTTGTATTGGCAATGATCGTATTGACCAGTTTCAAAATATCTTTTTCACTGCGTATGTAACGAAACGGGTTATAGTGCATACTCTTTTTGAAGTTGATTGTATTTAAAACCTTAATCTTATAAGGTTCATAGATTACCTTCCCATTCTTATCCAGTACCGGCTTTCCGTCTTTTATTTTGGGTGTCCCTTTTTGCAGCATCTTTCCGCATTCTACTAAAATAGTCCCTTTCGGATCAGTCACTACATAACTGACATTTGGTGTCATCTGCATTAAATTAGGTTTCACATAAAATCTCGTCTTACCTGAACCGGAGCCACCAATAATCATAACATTTTTATTTCTGGCATACTTCGGTTTTTTCGGGCGGCTGTTCATGGTAAGCCTTTCCGTTTGCGTAAGAATAATATTGTTTTCAAATGCAGAGTCCATAAAAGGTGCAATATCCTTTGCTGTCCCCCAACGGGCAGAACCATATTCCACTCCCTGACGGAATTTCTTTGCATTCTTACCTTTCACATAGACAATCCCTTTTAATAAAACTGCACCTGTAAATCCCACTCCTATATCAGAAAACCGCAAACTCGGCAAAATATTCTCAAATGCCAACGATACATTCAATGTCAAAACACTCAGACGTTCCAGTAAAGAATTTCCCTGGCAATACTGATAAAGCCATGCCAATTTATTCACTATATAAAATACAAGTACATAGGGCAGGTTTGTCAGAAACAATCTCTTTATGTCTACCTCTGGCAACCTTCCTATAACATTCTGCCACAGCTTTTCCCATACTTTTTTGAACTGCTTTTCTTTTTTCTGTTCTTTCTTTTTCATCGTGCAGCATCTCTCTCCTTACTCTTTGTCTTCTGTCTTTCTCGGTGCTGTGCCTGATGTTCCTTTACCTGAGAGAGTTTTTTCCGTATGGATACTTTTTTGCTTTGCTTCATACTCCAGCCTGTATATTCCTTAAATGCTGCGGTCATAGAATCTACATCTCTTGCTTTAAAAAACACATAATAACGGGGCGGTTCTGAAGAGCGGTCTTTTTTCAGACAATAGTCAACATTGTATTTTCTGGCATACTTTTCAAAGGATTTAATATTTCCGTCTGTAATCTCAATGTTGGAAAGTTCACAGTTCTGCTCCTTGAGTTTCTCCATGCTTTGTTTTCCTTTATAAACTGCCAAATTTTTTTCTTCCTTAGATACCCCTTTCTTTTGCTTCCTCTGGGATTTCTGCTGTTCCAGCTTTGTCAAAGTTTTTAATAATGCACTTTTTAAAATCTGTGCAGAAATTTTTCCTCCACGGATACACAGGGACACAACTTTCTCATTGACTTCGTCCTGCATAGGCTGTTTCTTCCTTTCCTGATTTCTTCTTTCTCATGTCCTGTAATATTTTCTGCAAACAGTATCCAATACAAGGAGAATGTTTTCCATAAGGGCAACCCACACATTGTCCTGCTTTTTTCGTATCTTTCTCTGGCTGTTTTGGGAGAAGATAATAGCACTGTTTTCTGGTGCAGCCATTTTTTCGTCTGCTCCAAAAATAGCAGTCCTCACACACCAAAGGTTTGTCCTCTGCATATTTTCTCTTATCCGCTTTCTCCATTTTCCTGATCCTTCCTTTTCTTTTGCAGCATTTCTTCCATCTGGCGATCCGCCTGACCACCTACACGGACACAACAATATAAGCCAAATGTCAAAATAACAGCAACTCCAAAAATTATTTTTCCTACCATGTTTTCTGCTCCTTTAAAAAGAGGCAGCCACAGATTTTCCGTGACCGCCTTTCCAGTTATGGGAATCTCCCATGTTATTTTTTCCTTTTCTTAATCCAGTAATAAGAAGAACCTGCCAGTAACACTGCCATTGCAGATAACAGCACCCACAATTCTACATGGCTGGTATCTCCTGTTTTGGGGGCATTTCCTGTCGGTTTTGATTCCTGTGGCTGTTCCACATTTTCAGAAGGCTTCCTCTCATCTTTCATCACAACCTTCTGGATTTCCCCTGTATCTTTTACTTCAAAAATAATATCTTCTGCTACCAAATACCCGTCCGGTGCAGACACTTCATGAAGCGTATACTTTCCGATTGGAAGCATCTCAATATAGTGAGGTTTCTCACCAGACGTCCAGCTTTCTACTTCATTTCCTTCCTGATCCAAAATCGTTAATTTTGCGCCGGGAAGCTCTTTTCCTGAAATGTCCGTTTTAGAAATTTCGACTTTCGTAATATCATCTTTCATTTCTACTTTCTGGACTTCTCCTGTATCTTCAACAGTAAAAGAGATACTTTCTGCTGTTACATAACCATCTGCCGGAAGTGTTTCTTCCAGCACATACGTATGCCCTGCCACCAATTCTCTGATAATATGTGGTTCTTTTGCAGAAACCCATTCGTCAATGACCTTTCCCTGCTCATCTTTTACCTGAAGTTTTGCACCTTCTACCTCTTTTCCATCTGTCAGAGAAGTTTTCGTAAATTCTACCACTGTCGGTACATTCTCAAAAGTAAATTCATAAGATACACACGCTTCCTCACTGTTTTCTGAATCAAAAGTAAATTCTTTTCTCTCTCCGGTCATAGAAAAGCCCGGTGCCGGAGCTGTTTCTTTGATATAATAAGTATATCCCACTGGTAAATCTGCCTCGAAACGCAGCATTCCCTGTGCATTTGTTGCCTGTTCCTCAATCACGGTATCTGCCTTCATGATTACGTTTCCCTGTGCATTTTTTATATCTTCCTTGACACAAAGGGCAAATACTGCACCTTGCAGCATACGGTCTGCATCTTTTTCTTTCTTCCACACAGTCACTTCTGCTTTCTGGCGTTTATTCTGCCAGTCTGTGGAATATGTAATTTCTGCTGTTTCCTGATCACGATATAACAGGTCAATTTCTCTGGCTTCCTGATCCAGTACAAATCCATGTGCTGTTTCCTTTTCCTTTACATAGTATTTTCCAAGTGGCAAACCGGAAATTCTTGCAACACCTGCGTGATCTGTGGTAATCTCCGCTACCAATTCATCTTTTTTATAATAATCCTTGCTTTCCCCATCTGCCGCCGGAACATCTTCTCTTGCATACACTGCAAAAGTAACCTCTTTCAATGATCCTGACAGATATTCAAATACATGGGAAATCCAGCCTCCAATCTGCTCAAAAACAGATACCTTTTCTAAAAATTCACCCTTTTTGTTAATCAGGATACTTCCTGTTGGCACATCGTCTTTCATTTCCACTTTCTGAATTTCTTCTGTATCTTCCACGGTAAAGGAAACTTCCTCTGCCCTCAGATAACCATACGGGGCAGTTTCTTCTCTTAAGGTATACGTTTCTCCAACTTTGAGTCCACGAATGACATGTGCTTCTCCTTTTACAGATTTCCAACTGTCTACAACTTCCCTGTCTTTATCAAGTACCATAAGGGTTGCCCCGGAAAGTTCTACTCCTGTTGTAACATCGACTTTGGTAATAGAAACTTTTGTCGGCTGATTTAAAAATTCTGATGTAAGTTCTACCACATCAATTTCCTGTCCCTGATAGGAAAATTCAACATCCAGCACTTGCTCCGAAGATACATAGCCCTCTGGCGCTTCCAGTTCCTTCACATAATATTTTCCAAATGGCAGATCAAAAGAAAATGTTGCCTTTCCATCTTCCCCTGTTTCGGCTTTTCCAATCAATGTATCCGCTTTTACTAAAATCTGATTTCCCACCTGAATATCTTCTTTCGCATACAATCCAAAGACTGCACCTTTTATTTCTTTTTTTGTTTCTGCATCTCGCTTTACTACGGAAATTTTTGCTTTCTGACGTTCATTTTTTAACAGGACTTCCTGCTCAATTACAGGAGTATTCTGATCTTCATATTTGAATGTCACTTTCTGCGGCTCTGGATTTTTCACAAATCCTTCGGGTGCTGTGATCTCTACCAGCTCATACGTTCCAAGTGGTAAATCTGACACACTTGCTTTTCCTTCTTGATCTGTTGTCAGGGTAGCAACTTTCGTCCCCTCTGCGTACTCCAATATACGGTTTCCCTGCTCGTCCTTCTGAGCATCTGCAGTATAAATATCCTCTGCCGCATACAAATCAAAGACTGCACCGGAAAGATTGATTTCCTGATAAGAAAAGTCTTTATCAAAATCTTCTAAGATTTCTCCCTTTTTTACAATCTGCAATTCGCCTTTTACTGGGTGATTTTCATATACCACTTCAATAATGACATCTCCTGAAATACTGTCCATCTGATATGCTGTATCAGAAGCTACGGAAACCTCATAATAATTTTCATTCAGAGTATAGCCATCTGGTGCTGTGACTTCCTCAATACGGTAATGTCCTGCGTCCAAATTCTGCGGAAGAATTAAATACCCGGTTTCATCTGTAAAGTAAGACTTATGCACTACCGTTGTGGGATAAGTGGTAACCTGTTCCACATATTTTTTTCTGTCCAAATCATATACCTTAAACTCTGTCCCCTTTTTCAGTACAGGCTTTTTACTTTCATCGTCCTTTTTTACGATTTTTAACTTTGCCTCAAACTCTTTATCCAGAAGAACTCTCCATATCTGTGGTGTATCCGGCTTATGCTCCGTAATTCGGACAATAAAATCTTTTACGGGTTTATAATTTGGCGGTGTTGTTGTTTCCCTGACCACATACGTTCCATACGGAAGCGGAATACTGCAAGCATACCCTCTTTCATCTGTAAATAATTCTGTTGCTCCATTTTCGCCAATTACTACGGGAGTTGCAGAAGCAAAATCATAGCTTCCATTTTCTTTTTTCTTTAAAGAAGATTCCAAATATGCCTGAAAACCTGCTCCTTTTAAGAGTTCTGCATCTGTGTTTCCATTGTTTCCGGCTTTAATTAACTGAAATGGCTGTTTCTTTACTTGTTCCTTTACATTGCAACTTCTCTTCACAATAGCAACGGTATCACCTTCAGCATCGCATACCACATCATGCTCCGTTTCATCTAACAGATAACCCGCCGGAGGAGTAATCTCTTTGATATAATAATTTCCTAAATACAAGTCCTTTACTTCTGCTTTGCCTGTATCATCGGTTTTTAAAGTCGCTACCTGTTCGTCCTTTTGATACAAAACTCCGGTTTTCCCATCTGGATGCACGATATTTTCACGGGCATACAGTCCATATACAGCCCCTTTTAAAGACGCATCTCCCTGTGGTGTTTTTCCAGTTTCAGCATCTTCTTTTTCCAAAACAATTTCTGCCTTTACCCTCTCATTTTGAAACGTATGAGAAAAGGAACATTGTTCTTCTCCCTCTACATACTGAAAATGAAAAGAAAACTTCTCGGTTTCATTTTTTACATACTGAGCAGGTGCCTGCAATTCTTTGATATAGTAAGTATATCCAATGGGGAGGTCTGCCTGATAACTGGCTGTTCCATTTTCTCCCGTTGTAACTTTTTCAATCAAAGTATCTTTTTCTACCAGCAGTTTTCCAGACTTTCCATAGACGTCTTCTGCCGTATATAATCCGTAAATACCACCTGCCAGTGGGTTTTCCGTGTCCTTATCCTCTTTTCTTACGGACACACTTGCTTTCTGCCTGTCATTTACAAATGTTACGGTTTCAAAAACAACTTCTTCATTCTGTCCTGCATAGGACAAGGTAACTGTCTGGGCTTCTCCCTTGCATACAAAATTTTCAGGTGCTTTTACTTCCACTACTTTATAAGTACCAAGAGGAAGTTCTGAAAGTGTAACACTTCCATCTTCTCCTGTTTTTAGTCCTTTTTTCACCACAGCACCTTTTTTATAAGCAACTGTTCCATCTGCCCGGACAATCTCTTTTTCTGCATAAACATCATACACAGCACCTTCTTGTTTCTCTTTTGTATAAGAAAAGGTCACCCCTTCTTCCGTAACCTCTGCGCCTGTCAAAACTTCTCCTTCTTTATAAACGGTTAAAGAAGCAAGCTGCTCCCGATCCGTAACTTCTATCTGTACCGTCTTTCCTACTTCCAATTTCACACCATAGGATTTTGTATCCAGCACATATCCCTGTGGTGCGGAGATTTCTTTTAAGTAAACGGTATCCTGTGCCTTTTCTATGGTAACGCTGGAAGCACCTTTTTTATCCGTTGCAGGCATTTCTACAATCAAATCTGTGCAATCTTCATCACGATATACACCATATACCGCTCCTTCCATTTTCTTCTGACTGCCCTGATCTTTCTTAACAAGTTCTATTTTCGCATTTTTCATCCACTCTACAGAAAATTCAACGTACTGTTCCTGTTCCACTCCTTCTCCAAATACAAATGCCAAATCCTGCACACTGTCATTTGTGGTCAGTTTATATGCAGAGTAATCCTTTGTAATACTTCCCTGCATGGTTGCTGTCCAAGAACCTTCCACATCTTCTGTCTGTGTAAGCGGCGCACTTAAATAAAACTTCGTTCCGCCCGAAAGTGTTACCTTTGCTCCGGCAGCGCTGTTTTTTCCAGTTGTAAGGTTATGAAATACAACTCCTTTTGGAAGCTGCATGGTAATAGACTGCAAAGAATCTGCAGTAAATGTAATATCCTCTGTCCGCTGTTCCTGCCCTTCCTGAAATGCCTTCACATGATTGTTAGAAAAAGACATGGAAACCTCTGGAATTTCCGGCTTTCCTACACAATAATTGTAGATTTCCATTGCCAAAGATTTTGCTGTTTCATTTGCTCCATAAAAGGCATCTGCACTTCCATAGGCATACGCTGCCGCTATATGCGTAAGGATAAACCGCTTTCCCTCTGAAAAATCACTATGATGTTTTGCAAAATAACTTTCTTTTCCTGCCGCTTCTGTCCCATAATAGCAGACCTTTGCAAGTGCCTGATTATCCTCAATTTTTGTGATTGTATAAGTGCCTGTTCCCGGTCCCGGTAAAGACGGCTGGATACAATAAGCAGTGGCATGGACATTTCCATAAGAAATAAAATAAGGCTCTGTCACATAAGTACCCAGATCATAATCCTGATAACGATATAACGGACCTTTTGTGATTGTAACCGTCTGTGTTGCCCTTGCTGCCTGATCTGAAGAATTTGCTACAAAAGTAACCGTTTCTCCTTCTTTCATCTGAAAAAGATCAATCTCCTGTTCCCCTGCCTGTGCCATCACATCGTAAAGACCTAACCCGGATTCTTCATCATAAGTATCCTGTTTCTTGCTTTCCTCAAGTGCCTGTGAAAATTCATCTTCTGTTAAAATCTGTTCCTCTTTTTGTGACGCATCTTCTTCCTCTTCTGAATTTTTCTCCTGTTTTCCATTCTCTTTTGACAGTGACGGATTTTCTTTCTCTTTATGATCAGCAACTGTGATAGTTCTAATCACATGATAGTTCGGCGCTTCCCGAACTGGCTCTACAAAATACACTGCCTGATAAGTGTCTGCATGGTCTACGTGAAAATCCTGCCCCTTCTGATTTTTTGCTTCATAAAATGTCACTTTTACTTGGTCAGAATGAAACTTCATGCCGGAAAAATCTGTCTTTATATCAAAGTCACTGCCTTTTTCCACTTCATAATCCTGCACAGTTACAATCTCATCTTCCTGAAGCTGAGCTTTTACCTGTTCCAGCGCAGGGTATTCCATTTCATAAGATTTTGGATTTGTTTCTCCTGCATACGCTGTCATCGGCTGTACAACAGAGGTTAAGATTGTAAGTGCCGAAAGTACACATGAGAAAATTCTTTTTACTGTTTTTTTCATACTTTTCTCTGCCTCTTTTCTATATTTTACTGATACGATGTATTTTATTTCTTTTTTCCAACTCACTCCCTTCTCTAAGTCCTGCCTGTTCTCTTTCCAAATCCGTTCCTACTCCAAATTTCCTTTCGCAGCGTTTTCTCTGATAAGGCAGGCAGAATGCCCACTCAATATCAGGTATCACTTTGGACAGGCAATTCAATTTTCAAGGTACAAAAAAGGGATTTTTTTAAGATTTGTGTTACCCCTTCACTAATCGCATATTAGAAAGGGGATTTTTTAACCATTCAGAAGAATAAATATTAGAAATTTGATATGATTGATTATAATGATAAGCATTTACAAGAGGCTCTGTTCTTTAAAGCATTAAAATTTTAACTAAATAAACCTGCAAGTTTTTCTTTAAAATAACCTGCAGGTTTATTGTTTCTAATTTCTTCTTTCTAAAATTTTTCGCACACTTACATCATATTTTCGATACATTTCTTGATTTGATATAATTAAATATGGAACAAGTAAAACAGCGATTGCCACAAACAAAAATATCATTTCAAAATTTTTCCACTTCCATGCTAAAATCAGTATAGCTACTAGTTCCACACCAACTAAACTAAAACTTAGAGTCACTTTGTCCATCTTTGAATACCAATCTTTTGCTTTCAAAATTTGCATTCTTTCTATTCCGTATATTACCCATAACAATATATAAGGCAATGAAAACGCTATTATAAAAATGAAAATATTGATTAGATTTTCTTGCATACTCTTTAAAGGGAATCTAGAAAATACACAAATTATTACTCCCATTCCAAATGAAACAATAGAAATTGGAATTGCTTTTTCACCTTTTATCTCTTGCTTAGATCGTTCCCAGTCAAACTTTAATAATAAAAACAAATAGTGTATTAAATTCTTTTTTGACTTTTCGAAATTAGGCATATTATGTTCATTTGCTGCTTTTTGAATTGTGTCCATTTCTCTCCATATATGTTCATCTTTCAAAAAATCAAGCTTGTCATTTTCATACCTACCATCTGGATAATAACCATACGCATTTAAGTTTTTTCCCAAATCCGTCAAACACTTTTCTATTGTTTGAAAGTCTGCTATCCTTATTTCTGAAATTATCTCTTTTATTTCTTTTCTCCACTTTGCTCGTTCTTCCGTAATATATTGCAATTTATTATTCTTTTCACCCTGAAAATATTGTATTACTGCAACTATGACTGCTGATGATAATAAAACTTCAATCAATGACATATTTCTCTCCTGTACAAATTTAAAATTTTTATTTTATTATAGTCTATAATTCAGGTCTATGAAAGAGAATAATCATATTTTTTTAAAAAGTACCGCCTACAATTCCCAAATCATGCAGAATAGAACGCAGTTCTGACAAAATACGTTTTCTCCGATTATAAATAGTCTTCCGGCTACATCCTATAATTTGAGCCGCATCTTTGATCGTCACCTCTTCAAAAAATAGCAAATAAATCAAACGGGCATCTTCCTTTGCCAACTGAGCTATTCCTTCCCGTACTTTTGCTTCATACAACTTACAAAGCACCGTTTCCTCTGTACTATATTTTTCTTCTTCCAAATCTCCATATCCATTCAGTGCCTCTAAACTACACACCCCTTGTTTCTTTTGCCTTTCCATCTGGTATCTTTCTTTTCGTCTGGACTGATACCATTCTAAGTATACTTCTCTGGTTACTTCAATCAACGAACCGTCTGGCATTCTCAATACATAACTTTTTCTCTCTTTTGGCTTTTTCCCTCGCATTCAGTTTTTCCTCCTCTTATACAGCCTCTTTCCATTCCATACATTTTTTACGAAGCCGATTGATTGCTCTTGTCAGGATTTTCGATACGGCGGCATGAGAAACACCGAGTTTTTCTGCAATTTCACTTTGAGATTTCTGTTCCCAAAAATATTGTACAATCACTTCTTTCTGCCGATCTGTCAGTAGTCCAAGTAATTCCCGCATCGTTTCTTTCCTTATCGTTGTTTCCAAAACAGTTGTTTCTAAAGAACTTAAAACTCCCCATTCTTCTGAAACTGCACTATAAGAAATACTCTTTCTTTGTTGCCTTGCTTCCAGATTTCGATTGATACGATCCTCACCTTCTAAAATCAAACGAAGATACCAAGCCTCTTTTTCAAACCATTGCTCTGAAATTTCACTTTCTTCCATCTCATAGCTATAATCCTGACAAGCACAAACAGGAAATACTGTTGTAAGACCAGCTATTTCATAAAGGGCATACCCATTTTGATAAACTGAGATTGTTGCATTCGTAGCAATTCTTTTTGACATCAATATTGTGCCATGTGTTTTTAAATACTTTGCAGTTGGGTAATTCTGTTCCGGAACTGGAACAGACATGAAATGTTTTAACTCTGCTAACGTAAGCATATCCTGACCACCTTTCAACGAGCAGCCAGAAATACCAGCTTAAACGTATGTTAAGACAATAGAAAACAGCCCCAGGCATACCCGTTTTTTTTAACGGGACTGGAACCTTCCATAATCCGCTTCTTCTCCACGTTTCTTACTGACTGGATTTCTTATGCTTAGTGTAACAGCTTATCCTATTATTTTCCTCAACGGGTATGTGGAACCTGACCACTCCTATCCGTAGAAATTTTTAATCGGTTGTTCTCCATACTTTCAATTAAGGCGTTCATGGTATGTTTTAAAATCTCCTGCTCATTCTCCTTTAATGCCTGTACTCGACAGGAAAATGCAGATACCCATATATTTATTTCATTTCCATCTGTACTTACCCCAAGCAGCACATTGGCGTCTACCCCAAGAGCCTTTACAATTCTTTGTAAAATCCCCACTGACATTGCCATCTGTCCCCCTTCGATACGACTGATCGTATTGGTGCTGACACCGGATTTCTCAGCAAGAATTTCCTGTGAAAATCCCCTTTCCTTCCGATACTCCCGAATACGATTTCCCAACATAATCAACTCCTGCGATACTGCCCGGTTACCCAAAGTAGTCCCTCCTTTCTTTCCAAAAATCTCACCTTGCGCCATGATGTCGTAAAGTTTCAAAACACAAAAAGGCAGCCATTTTCAGGCTGCCGAACATTCTCAACTCTTATCATCTTCTACTATTTTATCAATTTTTTAATTCCTCTATAAAGTTGTAATACCATAAAAACAAGCAATAAAAAAAGTTTCCATACTAATACAACTCCACCTATCATACCTCCAATCAGCATTTGAAACACCAACATGGCAATGGTACTTCCTACATCTCTGTTTCTTGGAACAATCCATATCTGCATCTTACGGATTCCAAAAGGAATCCCTACCAGTATCCATAACTTTAAATAATCACAAGTCCCTGCTTCTACGCAAAATGGATAAAAAATCACTGTCCACAGGAACACCTCTGTCACAAAAATCATACGGCAAAAAATTTCCTGCCTCATTTTCCCCATCCTCCTCCGTATAAATCATGGTTTACTTCTGCCTGATAGTAATGATTGATTGTCATAATCGAATTATAAAGTGCAGTTAAAAGATAGGACTTAATATTCCCGACTTTCGTTGTATTTTTATTCAGGCAAAGACAAACATACTCAATATGGGCATGTGTCAACTTCATAAACTGGCTTTTTACCAGTGATACTAATTTATCTTCTCCGGCAATCCGGATTTTCCCTTGATCCGGCATAACCATAACTTCTACCATCAGTTCCACTAACTCATCTACTTCTTCTCTTGCATGTGGAGTATCATTCTGGAAACACTCATACGAAATGTTTTCCCGAATTATTTCCCGGTATGTATTCCTCTGCTCAATCTCATCTATCGTTTTTTCTTTTTCCGGATAGATAAGATTTGATAGGATATTACTACTCTCTGTTTCATTATTCTCTGTCTTGTTAATATCAGTATTATTAGATTGTGATCTTGGACATTCTTGAATTGTGGTTTTCACAACTCCTGAATTGTGATTTTCATCATTCTTGAATTGTGATTTTGGAAACTCTTGAATTGTGGTTTTCACAACTCTTGAATTGTGATTTTCACAATTCTGGAAGTTTTCTTCTCCAATTTCTTCATTTTCCTGCATTTTTATCTCCATATCTTCTAAAATTTCCTTCTCACCGTTCAAATATGGCTCTTTTCCCAAGTCTTCTGTTCCTATGTCTATGGGTTCCACATCTTCTGAATTGTGATTTTCATCATTCTTGAATTGTGATTTTGGACATTCCTGAATTGTGGTTTTCACAACTCCTGAATTGTGATTTTCACAATTCTGCAAATCAGGCATATCCACATTTTCTTCGTCATTTTTCTGAACCAAGAAATTTTTTACATAAATTACATTTGGTCTGCCAAGTCCCAAACGCTTTTTTTCAATCAATCCAATCCCTTTCTCACTGTCCAATTCTTTCAACAATTTTACCGCTTTTTGCGTTCCGCAATTTAATAATTCTGCAATTTCCTCTACAGTAAAAATAATGTATACCCGTTCTTCTTCGTCCAGCCAATGATTTTTCATGCTGAGGCTCATACGGTCTAATAATAGACCGTAGAGTACCTTTGCTTCACAAGAAAGCTCTTTAAAGCATTCTGCAGTGAACAGAATTTTAGGAACACGGTAAAAACTGTACTGCTCTGCCTCCATTCCCCTATAATAATCAAATTGTATCTTCTCCATGCTCCAATTCCTCCTCTCTGCCATTTTTCCATTGTTCCAGCAAGGTATAAATTACATTCTCTATCTCTTGTTTTGTATACGCAGGTGGAAAGTAACTGCTGATTTTCTTCGCTGAAATCGTTACTCCATTCCCGCTATTTTTCTTTTTTAATAGCAGTCCATATATGGCATTTCCGTCCAGTTTTTTCTCTTCACTAAACATCTTGATTGCTTCTGCCTGTGCCGCTGTTGGAATAATTTCACAATTTCTCACTGCCTCCAAAACAAGCTCCTGTTCTTCTCTTGTAAGATAAGACAGTTTTTCTCCTACAATCATAGGGACTTTCTTCACATCAACAAGGTCTAATAGCCCACTGATCAAATTTGCCAGACGAATATATCTCTGAACGGTTCTTCCGCTGTCACCTGCTGTTTCTCCTACCATTTCAGCAGTATATTTTTCCCCTTTACTTCCCTGATGTTTCAGCGCCTCATATTTCATTTTATAAGCGAATGCTTTTTCACTTGGCAGAATATCCTCTCTTTGGATATTGGTATCTACCATAATCACCGTTGCAGTATCATCATCTATATCACGAATAATGACAGGCATTTCTTCTAACCCGGCAAGTTCACAGGCTCTCCACCTGCGATGCCCTGCTACCACCTCATATCCGCCATCTGGATAAGGGCGGACGATCCCCGGCATCAAAATCCCATATTGCTTGACGCTCTCTACGGTTTCTTCCATCTTTTCATCGTCCAGCACATGAAACGGGTGATTTTTAAATGGGTGCAGTAAATCAATCGGAACAGAAGTAACTACCTCACCACTTACTGATTCTTCCTTACCAAACAAATCATCAAAAGAAGAAAGTTTTACTTTTTCTGCGCTCTTACTCCTCATGTGCAAGCACCTCCTCTGTCAGACAAACATATCCTTTTGCTACTATTCCTCTCGGATCATGCAGATAAATACTCTTTCCTTCTGCTGTTGTTTCTGCAGCCCGAACAGACAGAGGAATACAATTCTTAAAAATATGTACTCTTGTTCCGTATACCTGCCGGATTTGTTCGGCTATATCTCTTGCAAAATTTGTTCTTCGGTCAACCTTTGTAAATAAAATTCCCATGATAGAAAGCTGAGGATTTAACTTTCTGTGTACTCTCCCAATCGTTTTAATCAACTGCTGAAGTCCTTTTACCGGAAGATACGCTGCTTCTACTGGGATCAGCACATAATCTGACGCTACCAGTGCATTGATTGTGATCATTCCCAGTGACGGCATACAATCAATCAGAATATAGTCATACTCTGCCTTTACCGTATCAAGATATTGTTTTAATATCATTTCTCTGCTCATCACATTCACCAGCGCAGTTTCTAATCCTGCCAGTTCAATATTTGCCGGAATAAAGGCAATGCCTTCATCATGCCAGATAATCCCCTCATTTGGTTCAACATCTTCATCATTGATTACTTTTTCCATGATTGTTACTAAGGTAACTTCCAACTCGTCCGGCTCCTGTATCCCTAAACTTGCAGCCATACTTCCCTGTGCATCGGCTTCTATTAAAAGAACTCTTTTTCCTTCTCTTGCTAAACCAATCCCTAAATTGACACAAGTTGTTGTCTTTCCAACTCCACCTTTTTGATTTGCGATTGCGATTACTTTACACATACTTATCTTCCGCCTTTCTTTTCTTCTATCTCTGCGTACATACGAAAATATTTTGTAGTTCCTTTATTGGAAAACAGGTCAGATACCTGCAGCACCGCTATCTGAGGGTGCTGCTCCAACTTTTCCCGAAACCATCGAATATCTGATTTTGTTCCCTGAACTCTGACTTTTAACATGCTTCTTCTCCTCTAAAAGCAATATTCCGGATAACGAATTTTGATTGCCTCCCAAAAGTATCTCGCATACCCACAGCAAAATAACTCCTCCGGTGTATATCCTGCATACTCCTGTAATTTTCCTGCTTCATTTTCATAATCATATACGCTTGGCGTACCATTACAGTATAAATTAAAAGCCATACGGACAATCCTTACGCTGCCACTGGTCTGCCAGCCTTCTTGAAGACATTCTGTCTTTACATATCCTGTTCTCAAATCGTAAATACGATCTATATTGACTCTTGTATCTTCACTAATCCCAAGACAATAAATCAAGGCTTTGTGATACACATCTTGACGACGGCATTTTTTCATATATGTTTGATAAAATTCTTTGTGTTTCTCATTTTTGAAGATAATTGTGTTTGTAATTTCTTTCTCTGCTCTTAACGCTGTGTTATTCATGTTTTTCCCTCCATTTTGAAATTCTTGACCATAACAAAAAGGACACTTCTCTAAAATTTCTCTTAGAAAAGTGTCCTCATAGTACAAAAATATTGCTTTGGCTTTATTGGACTATTTAAAATCATTTATTTTAGCCCATTAAGGAGGTTCAATTTGTCGTACTCTTGTCGTACTCCATACCAAAAAGTCCATATTTTTAAATCTTATATTAGATTTTTAATACAGCTTTGCACCTGCTGGAATTCTATCATCTACCATCAGTAGATTTAATCCCTCTCTACCATCTTCCTCATGTACTGCTGAAATCAGCATACCCTCGGAATCAATTCCCATCATCTTTCTTGGTGGTAAATTAACAATAGCAATCGCTGTTTTTCCGACCAGTGTTTCCGGTTCATAATATTCGTGAATACCGCTTAAAATCGTGCGTTTGCGGTCTGTTCCGTCATTCAAAGTGAACTTCAATAACTTCTTACTTTTGGGAACTGCCTCACATGCTTCAATTTTTACTGCACGAAAATCTGACTTGCTAAAAGTATCAAAGTCAACTGTTTCTTCAAAAAGCGGTTCAATCTTCACATTAGAAAAATCAATTTTTTCTGCTGGTTTTTCTTCTGTTTTTATCTGTGTTGCGTTGTTTGCTTCGTTCTTAGCTGCGCCCTGTGACTTCATTGTCGGGAACAGCAGCACATCTCTGATCGCTGCGCTGTTTGTCAACAGCATACACATTCTGTCGATTCCGAATCCGATACCGCCTGTAGGAGGCATACCGATCTCCAGCGCGTTCAGGAAGTCTTCGTCTGTTGTATTCGCTTCATCGTCTCCCTGTGCAAGCAGCTCTTCCTGTGCTTTGAAACGTTCTCTCTGATCGATCGGATCGTTCAGCTCAGAGTATGCGTTCGCCATCTCCCATCCGTTCATAAAGAACTCGAAACGCTCTGTATATTCCGGATTCTCCGGTTTTTTCTTTGTCAGCGGAGAAATCTCAATTGGGTGATCCATAACAAATGTAGGCTGGATCAAATGTTCCTCTGCAAATTCCTCGAAGAACAGCGCCAGGATATCACCTTTTTTGTGACGCTCTTCAAACTCTACATGATGCTCTTTTGCAAGTGCTCTTGCCTGTTCCAGTGTCTCCACTTCGTTCCAGTCCACACCTGCATATTTTTTCACTGCATCTACCATTGTGATTCTCTCAAACGGTTTTCCTAAATCCATCTGCACACCGTTGTACTCGATCACAGTTGTTCCAAGTACTTCCTGTGCAACGTGACGGTACAGATTCTCTGTCAGATCCATCATTCCGTTATAGTCTGTATACGCCTGGTACAGCTCCATCAATGTAAATTCCGGATTATGTCTTGTGTCAAGACCTTCGTTACGGAATACACGTCCGATCTCGTATACGCGCTCCATTCCTCCGACAATCAGTCTCTTCAAGTACAGCTCAAGAGAGATGCGGAGTTTGAAATCTTCATCCAGTGCGTTGAAGTGTGTTTCGAACGGTCTTGCAGCAGCTCCTCCTGCATTGGATACAAGCATCGGTGTCTCTACTTCCAGGAATCCCTGTCCGTCCAGATATCTTCTGATCGCACTTAAGATCTTAGAACGATTGATAAATGTCTGTTTTACATCCGGATTCATGATCAGATCCACGTATCTCTGACGGTAGCGGATATCTGTATTTGTCAGTCCGTGGAACTTCTCCGGCAGAATCTGAAGACTCTTGGAGAGCAATGTCACGGAAGAAGCGTGGATGGATTTTTCTCCTGTCTTTGTCTCAAACACTTCTCCTGTGATTCCGATCACATCGCCGACATCCATCTTCTTAAACTCTTTGTAAGCTTCTTCTCCGATGCTGTCTCTTGCAACGTAAGACTGAATATTTCCCTGCAAATCCTGTACATTGCAGAAAGATGCTTTTCCCATCACACGTTTGGACATCATACGTCCTGCGATAGAAACTTCTTTTCCTGCAAGCTCTTCAAAATTCTCTTTGATCTCCAGACTGTGATGTGTCTGGTCATATTTTGTGATCACAAACGGATCTTTTCCGTTTGCCTGTAAATCCGCCAGTTTTTCGCGACGAACTTTTCTCAACTGATTTAAATCTGGTTCCTGCTGTGCTTTTTTCTGCTGTTCGGACACGATATTTTCTCCTTCCTTTTTCGGGCATCCGGTACACTTTTATGTGTTCCCTAAATGCGAATTAAGACCCCTTGTAATAAAGGGGTCTGGTTTCTACTACATAGAACGGCTGATATCAAGTACTTTGTACTGAATCACTCCTGCCTGTGTTTCTACATCTACAGTCTCTCCGACTTTTTTACCCATCAGAGCCTGACCAACCGGCGACTCATTGGAAATCTTTCCTTCCAGGCTGTTCGCCTCTGTAGAACCTACAATGTTGAACTCCATCTCTTCGTCAAATGTGATGTCAAATACTTTTACTTTACATCCTACATTGATCTTGTCTAAATCAACTTCATCCTCTACTACAACTTCTGCGTTTTTCAAAATGCCTTCCAGCTCTTCGATACGGGCTTCGATATCTCTCTGCTCATCTTTTGCCGCATCGTATTCTGCGTTCTCTGAAAGGTCTCCCTGCTCTCTGGCTTCTTTGATCTTTCCTGCCACTTCTTTACGTTTTACAACTTTCAGATTTTCCAGTTCATCCTCCAGCGCTTTCAATCCTGCATAAGTAAGTAATCTCTTCTTTGCCTCTGCCATACCTGTCTGCTTCCTTTCTTTCCTGATCTTGCTCTTTTATTTAAAACTTTATCTTCGGCTTTTTCCTGTATTTACAGGACATTTCTGCCTGTCCATATCTCTAATTCAAGTATATTTCACAATTTCAATATTATACTCAATCGTTATAACGATGTCAAGAGATTTTCCAGTTCTGCATAGCTCTCAACCTGATTGATCCGATCCCGCAGACGGGCTGCCCCATGCAGTCCTTTTGTATACCATGCCACATGTTTGCGCATCTCCCGGATTCCTGTAAAATCACCTTTATACTCGATCTGGAGTCTGGCATGCCGAAGCATTGTCTGTTTGATTTCTTCCACATCCGGTCTGTCAGGAAGCCGTCCTGTTCTTTCGTATTCTAAAAGCTCCGAAAAGATCCACGGATTCCCCTGAGCACCTCTGGCAATCATCACCCCGTCACACCCTGTCTGCTCACGCATGGCGATTGCTTTTTCCCCGGAAGTCACATCTCCGTTTCCGATCACCGGGATGGAAACTGCCTCTTTTACCTGACGGATGATCTCCCAGTCCGCTTTTCCGGAATAATACTGTTCTCTTGTTCTTCCGTGTACAGCTACTGCTGCCGCACCTGCTTCTTCAATGATCTTCGCGATTTCCACCGCATTGATATGTTCATCATCGAACCCTTTCCGGATCTTAACGGTAACCGGCTTTTTGATTGCTTTTACCGTCGCACTGACCAGTTCGTATACCAGCTTCGGATTCTTCATCAGTGCAGACCCTTCTCCGTTTCGCACGACCTTTGGCACCGGACATCCCATGTTGATATCCAGAATGGAAAACGGACGTTCCTCGACCCGTTTCGCCATCTCGCTGACGATCTTCGGATCTGAACCAAAAAGCTGCAGCGATACCGGCACTTCCTCGGGATGGATCTGAAGCAGACTTTCCGTATTCTTATTATTATAGAAAATACCTTTCGCACTGACCATCTCCATACACAGAAGACCCGCTCCCTGCTCTTTGCAAAGCAAGCGAAAAGGCAGGTCTGTTACGCCTGCCATAGGTCCGAGTACATAAGAATTTTCCAGTAAAACATTTCCTATTTTCAACTGTTTCATTTTCACACTCTAACTCTTTCTCTCGTTTCTTTTCTCAGGATCTGTACTCTACTCTTCTTCCAGATCAACCTCTTCTCCCAGATAAAACACCTTATAAAACAATTCCAGTGACTCGAACAGCTCCTGTTTTGTCTGCTGCAGCTGTTTGATCTTCAAAACACTGCCGATCTCATCAAACGAAAAATCATTCTCCTCGTGATCTACCCGAAACTCCAGATTTCCATCCTCATCATAGAAAACCATCAAGATCCCGCCTACATCTTCTGTGTAGAGTACACACATAATATTCAATTCCTGCTTGATACTTTCAGGCAGCATTTCAAACTCGGGATTCAGATAGTATTTCTGCTCATAAGAGTTCGCCGCACAAAGCACAATTTCTTCTTCCATTTTCAGTTTCCTTTCTTATATGACTAAACATATCCGTAAATACCGCGCACGGAAACTTCTCCCGCATAGACCGCTGTTTCACTTCCATCCACTTTTCTTACAAGCAGCTCACCACCGTCATTGATTCCAAGAGCTTCTGCCTGCCATTCTCCCTTTGGCTCCAGAACCCGGACCTCACGTCCGCAATTCACAAGCAATTCATTGTATGCTTTTTGGATTCCCGAAAGATCTTCCGTTTTCATGAATTCGGCATATGCTTTTTCAAACCACCGCATAATTGCCGCAATCAGTGGACTGCGCCTGATACTGCGTCCTGCTTCAATCCGAAGTGATGTGGCAGTCTGCTTTAGTTCTTCCGGAAATTGTTCAATATTGGTATTGATTCCGATTCCAATGACAACATAATTGATATAATCAATCTCTGTGCTCATTTCCGTCAGGATTCCGCAGATTTTTTTCCCGTTGATAACCAGATCATTGGGCCATTTGATCTGTACATCCAGACCCGTACATTCCCGAAGCGCCATTGCAGCCGCATATGCCATGACCAAGGTCAGCATGGGTGCTTTGACCGGTGCGATCTCCGGACGCAAAAGAAGTGACATATAAATATTCTGATCCGCCGGAGACTCCCAGGTTCTTCCTCTTCTGCCTTTTCCGGCAGTCTGCTGTCCTGCTGCTGCCAGAGTTCCGTGAGGCGCCCCCTGATCTCCCATTCTTTTCGCCTGAATATTGGTGGAATCTGTTTCTGTAAAATAATACACGTTTTGTCCTGCCCAGACAGTATCTATCTGACTGACGATCTCCTCCCGGGAGAGAATATCCGGAAGAGAAGAGAGGCGATACCCTCTGTTGCGTACCGCTTCCACTTCATACCCTTCCTCTTTCAGTTGTTTGATCACCTTCCAGACTGCAGTTCTGGATACCTGGAACCGCTCACAGATCTGCTGCCCGGAAACATAGTCCTGACTCTCCCGCAGCATTTTTAAAATTTCCGCTTTCAATTACATCTCTCCCAGTGTCGCTGCCATCACAGCTTTGATCGTATGCATCCGGTTTTCTGCTTCATCAAATACTTTGGACTGTGCGGATTCAAATACTTCATCCGTCACTTCCATATCTGTAATGCCAAACCGTTCTCCCATCTCTTTTCCGATCTTTGTCTTCAGATCATGGAATGCCGGCAGGCAGTGTAAAAAGATCGCAGACTCTTTTGCATTTGCCATCACTTCTTTTGTCACTTTATATGGAGACAATTCACGGATTCTCTCTTCCCAGACTTCATCCGGCTCTCCCATAGATACCCAGACATCGGTATAGATAACATCCGCATCCTTTGTTCCTTCTTCTACATTCTCTGTCAGTGTGATCGTTGCTCCTGACTCTTTTGCATATCCGCGGCATGTCTCTACCAGTTCCTCATTCGGGAAATACTTTTCTGTTGTACAAGCCACAAAATCCAGTCCCAGCTTCGCGCAGACGATCATCAGAGAATTTCCCATATTGTATCTTGCATCACCCATGTACACCAGTTTCAGACCTTTTAAAGTACCGAAATTCTCACGAATCGTGAGCATATCTGCCAACATCTGCGTCGGATGATATTCATTGGTCAGACCGTTCCATACCGGAACCCCTGCATATTTTGCAAGTTCCTCCACAATCTCCTGCCCATATCCGCGGTACTCGATTCCATCATACATTCTTCCCAGTACTCTTGCAGTATCCTCAATGCTCTCTTTCTTTCCGATCTGAGAACCAGTCGGATCCAGATAGGTAGAACCCATGCCCAGATCATGTGCCGCAACTTCAAATGCACAGCGTGTTCTTGTACTGGTCTTCTCAAAGATCAGTGCAACATTTTTGCCCTTATAGAAATCAACCGGTTCGCCGTTTTTCTTCTTCTCTTTCAGGTCTGCTGCCAGATCCAGAAGATATGTGATCTCTTCCGGTGTAAAATCTTTGAGTGTCAAAAAATTTCTTCCTTTTAAATTCATAGTTCTATTCCTTTCTATCTGAATCAATGTGTGTGTAAATCCCGGAAGATGGATCTGATCTTCCAATTTCTCATAATGTGCCTGTACCAGATCACGGAGCTGATCCACAGTATAAATCTGATATTTGGGAATGCGAAGCAGCTTGGCACTTGCCTCCAGCATTGCCAGATACAACTCTTTGGCAGAACACCCGATGGGAAGCTTCAGTACAAATGCCATCTCGGCTTTCTCCAGATCCGGAATCTCGCACAATCTGTCCTCATACCACGTCTCCTCATGGGTCTGCTCCAGATAATACATAAATCCTTCCAGACCATAGAGCATCCGTTTTGCATCATAATAACCGATCTTCAGGTTCTGTCTGCTCCTTTTGCTGTCAAATTCCAGAATACTGCCCAGACGCACTCTCGGGCTGATCTCGTAAACTTCTCCGTCTTCCGGGATATTTGCCCGCGGCTCTCTTCCCGGCCCGTGGATCCGGATGGTGATAATATCTTTATACCCGCGGTTTAGCAGAGAGTTCAACGGAACATTATTGATCACGCCTCCGTCAATATAACGCTTTCCCTGCAGTTTTTCATTTTTAAATCCAAGCAGATAAGCGCTGGCGAGTAAAAAGTCTTCCAGAGTACCTTCGGGAATATCTTCCAGCGAAAGATCCATCTCTTTCATATCCGTCACAGAAAATGTCAGAAGACAGAACTCCTTTCCCGAATGCCGGATTTTCTCTTCATCCACCACTTCGTGGATCAGATTTCGAAGCGGTGTAACATCCACACCTCCATCTGAGAGTTTTTTCCAGAGTTCAGAGAGTACTTCTTTTAATTTTCCATCTTTGCTAAACAGATGCTGCATCCACTCATCATCCACATCCATGACTCTGGAAAACTTCATCTCTGCCCAGATCTTCTGTGCATTCTCCACACTGTCCATACAGATCAGAGCACCGTTTAATGCTCCTACAGAAGTCCCTGCCACCGCACAAACCTTCACGCCTGCTTCCTCAAGCGCTGTCCATGCACCGATCTGATAGGCCCCTCTTGCTCCGCCGCCATCCAGCACCAGACCATATTCTTTTGTCAGATCTAACAATGGTTCCATCCTATCACCCCTGTCAATTTCTGAAAATGGTTTATCCTCTCCTCTGCCTGCTGACTTCAAACATCAGAACTGTCGCTGCCACTGCTGCGTTCAACGACTCCACCTGTCCGCACATCGGAATCCGGATCCAGGTATCCGCACACTGTGCAATCTCTTCTCTGAGTCCGTTTCCCTCATTCCCGATCAGGAAAGCCGTTCCCTGCCTGTAATCTTCTTTATCATAGGTGTTCTTTCCATCCAGATGTGCCGCATAGCTTTTGATGTTTTTTTCTTTTAATGTATGGATCGTTTCTCTCAGATCCTCCACATATACAAACGGCATCCGGTAAAGCGCCCCCATTGTCGAGCGGATCGTCTTCGGATTATAAATATCCACACAGTCCCGGCTCATGATGATACCTGTCACTCCGGCAGCCTCCGCTGTCCGAAAGATTGTTCCCAGATTGCCCGGATCCTGCAGGTTATCTAAGATCATCAGATGCGGGATAACTCCATCTGTCATCTGCTCCAGTGTATACTCCATCTGACGCACCACTGCCAGAACTCCCTGCGGTGTCTTAGTATCAGACACATAAGAAAATACCGCATCAGACAAAATCTCCGTCTTTCTCCGAATCTGCTCCCGGATTTTTAAATCTCCCCCGGAAATTGCATCCAATACTTCATTTCCATATTTTTTTTCAAAACTCTCCGAAAAATACAGGCTGACAAGACGCTCATAAGGCGTTTCCCTCACCATGCGGATTCCTTCCGCAACGAAAACTCCCTCGCGGCTCCGCACCTTGCTTTTTTTCTGTATTTGAGATAATTCTTTGATTCTTTGATTACTTGTACTTGTGATCATCTTTCCTACTTCCATGTATGAAATTTTTCCAGAACAGCGGTTGCTCCGATCAAAATCAGGATTGCATCTTTCGGAAGCTGTGCATAGGGATCCAGGGTAACCTCCACCTTCTCTCCCTGAATGATTCCGACTGCATTGATTCCGTACTGTTCCCGGATTTTTAATTCACTGAGGCTTTTGCCTACCCATTTTTCCGGAATTGCCACCTCTGCCATACTGTATTCGGACGACAGCTCGATCCAGTCCGTAAACGCAGTAGACATCAGGCTTTTTGCAACTCGTTCTCCCATGTCACACTCCGGATAGGCAATGGCATCTGCCCCCACCTTTTCGAGAATCGCGCCCTGCAGCTCATCTTTCGCCTTTGCCAGCACATACGGGATTCCCATCTCTTTGGAGATGATCGTGGCCATAATGCTCGCTTCCAGATTTTCAGAGACCGCAACAACTGCTCCGTCCAGATTTCTTCCCCCCAGTGCATGAAGTGCATCGGGATCTGACACATCCGCCCGCATCGCATAAGAGACCATATCTGAAATCTCCTGGATCTTTTCATATGATTTATCTACTACCACTACATCGCATCCCAGATTTTCCAGTGTCAGGGCAACACTCCGCCCGAAACTTCCCAATCCAAACACTGCAAATTGTTTTTTCATGTCTTTCTACCTCTTCTATCCTAACATAATCCGTTTTTCCGGCAAATCCCTGAATTTTGCCTGCATATCTTCTCTTCCGGCAAATACCAGCGCCATGGTGATCGGCCCGATTCGCCCCACATACATGAGGATCATCAGGATCACATGACTGCCTCTTGTCAGCGACGGCGTCAGATCTGCGGAAAGTCCCACCGTTCCGATCGCGGAGGTCGCCTCGTACATCAAGTCGATAAACCGCTCATCAGGCTCTAAAACAGCAAGTCCGAACAGACCTGTCAGCCAGATTGCAAATGTAAGAAATACAATCGCAATCCCGGAACGTACATTGGATTCTGCAAGCCGTCTTCCGAAACACTCCGTTGATTTTCTTCCCCGGATCACTGCAGCACAGGTGAGCAGCAAGATGGCCATTGTCGTCGTCTTGATACCGCCCGCCGTACCTCCCGGAGAACCTCCGATAAACATCAGAATACATCCAAACAACTTGGATGCCGAAGTCAGTTCTGCCTGAGAAACTGTAGCAAATCCAGCTGTTCTCGTCGTCACGGACTGAAATCCGGATGCCAGAAGCTTTTCACCAAATCCAAGCTTTCCGATGGTTGCATCATTGTGATACTCCAGCAGAAAATATCCCAGCGTTCCTATCATGATCAATCCCGCTGTCATGACGATCACCATCTTGGACTGAAGATGCAATCTCGTAAACAAGCGTTTTAAGGGGCGTTTCTGTCCTGCCACATCCTGCAGGTTCATTCGCACATCATGCCAGACTGTGAATCCGAGTCCTCCCGCAACGATCAAAAACATCGTAGTCAGACTGACAAGAGGTGAGCTTACATACTCCATAAAGCTGGAAGTGCCAAGCACGTCAATGCCTGCATTACAAAATGCAGAAACAGAATGAAAAATCCCGTATGCTACACCTTTGATAAATCCATACTCAGGAACAAAACGAAACGCAAATAACACCGCTCCGATGCCCTCTACAAGAACTGTTCCCTTCAGAATCCGGATAATAAACCGTACCATTCCGCTCAACGTCTCCAGATTGTATGTCTGCTGGATCATAACCCTGCTCTTCATGGTGATCTTCTTGCGAATTGCCAGAAATACCGCCATCGTACATGCGATGACACCCAGTCCTCCGATCTGGATCAGCCCCAGCAGTACTACCTTTCCAAACAAGGTAAACTGTGCAGCCGGAAATACAGTGACCAGCCCTGTCACACACACGGCCGAAACCGATACGAACAGTGCGTCCAGATACGCAATCGGCTCCTGATTACTGATCGGAAGAAATAATAAAATACTGCCGATCAGAATCACTCCCAGAAATCCAAACGCAATGATCTGCATTGTACTAAAAGTTACTTTTTTTCTTTTTTCCTGAATTTTACTGTGCACATTCTGCCAATCTGTTTTCATCTTTTTACACCTTAAACCGGTATCCTACTCCCCATATTGTCTCTATATACTGCGGATGTGATGTATCATATTCAATCTTTTCTCTGATTTTCTTAATATGCACCGTCACAGTCGCAATGTCTCCTACGGATTCCATATCCCAGATTTCCCGGAACAACTCTTCTTTTGTATATACATGATTCGGATGTCCTGCAAGGAACGTTAAAAGATCAAATTCTTTTGTCGTAAAGGAACGTTCTTCTCCATTCACCCACACCCTTCTCGCTGTCGTATCGATCTTCAGACCACGGATCTCGATCACATCATTTTCTTCTACATTGCTTCCGATCAGACGCTCATAACGGGACAAATGCGCCTTCACTCTTGCCACCAGCTCACTCGGGCTGAATGGCTTTGTCATATAATCGTCTGCTCCCAGTCCGAGACCACGGATCTTGTCAATGTCATCCTTCTTTGCAGATACCATAATGATCGGTGTATTTTTCTGACTCCGCACTTCACGGCAGATTTCAAACCCATCCACTCCCGGAAGCATCAGATCCAGAATGATCAGATCAAACTCCTCTTTCATTGCCTTGTTAAGCCCTGTCTCTCCGTCATTTGCCACTTCTACCTGAAATCCGCTCAACTCCAGATAGTCCCGCTCTAAATCTGCAATACTTTCCTCATCTTCTACAATCAATATTCGTTTACTCATTCATTGGTACCTCCTGATATTTTCTGATTACAAAGTACATGGTTGTCCCGACGCCCTCTTCACTGGTAGCCCAGATCTTTCCGCCATGCTCTTCTACAATTTTTTTCACGATCGAAAGCCCGATCCCGCTTCCGCCTTTGGAAGAATTCCGTGACGCATCTGTCCGGTAAAACCGGTCAAATATATTCGGAAGATCTTTCGCCGCAATCCCTTTTCCGTTGTCTCCCAGTTCAATCTGAACAAAATCTCCTACATCCTTTAAATCCATGGTAATGGAAGGATCTGACTTATCCATATATTTTACAGAATTCCCTACAATATTGCTGATCACTCTTCGAAGCTGCTCCGGATCCACAATCACCTTAGAATCTGTCTCCAGATAATTTCTATACCGAAACTGTACGCCCTTTGCCTCCAGTTCCATAAACAAATCCTCTGCACAGTCACCAAAATACTGCTTTGCTGAAATCGTCGTAAAATTATACGGAATACGGTTCGTATCGATCTTGGAATAGAATGTCAGTTCATTGATCAGAAGATCCATTTCATTCGCCTTATTGTAGATGGTCTTGATATATCTGTCCATCTTCTCCGGAGTGTCTGCAACTCCATCCATAATTCCTTCCACATAACCTTTGATAGCCGTGATCGGTGTCTTCAGATCATGGGAAATATTACTGATCAATTCTTTGTTCTCTTTATCGTATGCCACCTTTTCTTCTGCGTTTGCCTTCAGTCTCAAACGCATCTCTTCAAAATCCTGACAGAGCTGTCCGATTTCATCATTGGTCTCATTCTTAATTTCAAAATCCAGATTGCCCTCTTTGATATTGCGGGCCGCTGCCTGCAGTTTTGCAAGCGGCAGTGAAACCGTCCTGTAAATCCAGAAGATCAGAGCTGATGCCGTGCAAAATACAATGATCAAATATAATTCCTGAATATCATTCACCGCTTTTGGCGCAAATGCCGTCATCGCTACAGTTGTAAACAATGTAGGCAGAATCATCACGATCATAAACGCAAGAATCAGCTTGGTTTTTAATTTCATCTTCATCGCCTCCCATCCTGCATGCTCTAATACAGAAAAGAGGACAGTCCCTGGTGCAGGTCCCTGTCCTTCTTTTTTATTTTCCGCACCTCTTTCGTATTACTATAAACCAAAAGAGGCATTCCGTCTACTGTTATAAATATTTTTTCAATACTTCTGCTTTGTCCAGTTTTTCCCACGGAAGATTCAGATCGTTTCTTCCAAAGTGTCCGTAAGAAGAAGTCTGTTTGTAGATCGGACGTCTTAAATCCAGCATTTTGATGATTCCTGCCGGACGAAGATCAAAGTTCTCACGCACGATCTCCACCAGTTTTTCTTCGGATACTTTTCCTGTTCCGAATGTATCTACCATAATGGAAGTCGGCTGAGCAACACCGATCGCATAAGAAAGCTGAATTTCGCACTTGTCAGCCAGTCCTGCTGCCACAATGTTTTTTGCTGCATAACGTGCTGCATATGCCGCAGAACGGTCTACCTTTGTACAGTCTTTTCCGGAGAATGCCCCGCCGCCGTGACGTGCCATTCCACCGTAAGTATCTACAATAATCTTTCTTCCTGTCAGTCCACTGTCTCCGTGTGGTCCTCCGATCACGAAACGTCCGGTCGGATTGATAAAGAATTTTGTATGCTCATCTACCATCTCCGCCGGAATGATCTCATCAAATACATATTTTTTGATGTCTTCATGGATCTGCTCCTGTGTCACATCCGGGTCATGCTGTGTGGAAAGTACCACTGCATCCAAACGTTTTGGAGTTCCGTTTTCATCATATTCTACGGTTACCTGAGTCTTTCCGTCCGGGCGAAGATAAGACAGCGTTCCGTCCTTGCGCACTTTTGTCAGCTGAAGGGCAAGTTTGTGTGCCATTGCGATCGGATACGGCATAAATTCTGCTGTTTCGTTGGATGCATATCCAAACATCATACCCTGATCTCCTGCTCCGATTGCTTCCAGTTCATTATCGGACATTTTATTTTCTTTTGCTTCCAGCGCCTTGTCCACTCCAAGCGCAATATCTGCCGACTGCTCATCGATCGTTGTCAGCACGCTGCATGTATCTGCATCAAATCCGAATTTTCCTCTCGTATATCCGATCTCACGTACAGTATCTCTTACGATTCTCGGAATATCCACGTACGCTTTTGTTGTGATTTCTCCCATGACCATGACCATACCGGTTGTTACACAAGTCTCACATGCAACACGGCTCATTGGATCCTGCTCCATCAAAGCATCCAGGATCGCGTCTGAAATCGCATCACAAACCTTATCCGGGTGTCCTTCGGTAACAGATTCCGATGTAAATAATAATTTTTCCATTTTGTTCCTCCTTCTTTGTTTCTTTCTCTCTTTTCGGACTGCATCTCTTCTAATTAAAAACAGCCCGCCAAAAAGCGGACTGTTCTTTACCAAAACAATCCTCTTATTGTTCGATTGCTCGCTCAGGTTGGCACCTTCCTTGACGGGGTTGCCGCAGCTTCATAGGTCCTTTGTACCTCCACTGCTCTGAATAAGAGAAAGTTTTCATATTCATTTTTGTGACAATAGAACTCTACACCGTATTACCAGAAATGTCAATATGGAATTCTATTTTTTCTCTGTAACGACTCCATTTTCATCAATCGATGCATTCGGGCACAGAGCTGCAACTGCATCATACATCTTCTTCTGTGTCTCTGCAGAATCCAGATATTCTGTCATATCTTCTGTCTGGATTCCCGGAACGAGCGACATCTCTTTTAACCCTTCTGATGTGATGTTGAGCTTTAATACTGCCGAATATCTGCTTGTTCCGTCTGTCAGCACAGATCCTATGCTGTACACAACCGGTTTTCCATCGATATACTCAATTCCCTGCAGACGATCAGAATGTCCGCCAATCACGATATCCGCTCCTGCCTGCAAAAATGCAGCTGCATGCTCTTTCTGGTAGGATTCCACACCATTGGCATCCCCTTTTCCTTCATGATCATACACAATCAGATAATCGCACTTTGTAGCAGCCTCCTGGATTACTTTTGTATACTGCTCTGCCTCTGTATATTCTAAAATCCCCGCTTTGCCGTCACCTGCCGCCATATCATAAGAATCTTCCATGCCGGAAGCTGATGTAAATCCAATCTTGATTCCATTGATGATCAAATACGCCGGCTGCGCAGCATCTGCGGCATCTGTTCCTGCTCCTACATATGCCATTCCTGCATTTTTTAACAGCTCCATGTTCTCTTTTAAGGCATCTTGTCCATAACCTGCCGCATGCTCATTTCCAAGAGACACAATATCTGCTCCCAATGCTTCCAATATATTCATACGTTCTGCATTGGCATGCAGGATCGAAGTCTTTCCTGATAATGCCTCCCCTTTACTGCTGATGCTGAATTCCTGATTCAAAAAGAGTGCATCCGCTCCTGTCATCGCACTTAAAATCTGCTCTGAGAGCATCTGGCTTAAATCTCCAGTCTCATCGTATTTGCCCAGTGTATAACCTTCTTCTGTCAGTGTCAGGTTCCCTGCTATCGCGATCTCCGCCTGTCCGTCCTTCGCGCCGTCTTTCTGATAGATATGATTTGCAGCTGCTGTCTCATCATCTTTTAAGTACCCTTTATACTCATCAGACAGCACATGCAGCGTCTTTCCATAGCTGCTATAAAAATCCTCTGCGGATACTTTTCCTGATTTCATGGCTTTTTGAAGCTTTCCGGAAGATTCATCCGGATATGTCTTCTGGATCCATGCTGCAAAGTCCTCTGCTTCTTTTTTTACGTCTTCCGCAGACGCATCCGGATCTGCCTCAGAAGCAAATGTCTCATAGCTTGCACTGATCGCACCGGCAAGTCCGCTGCCCGATGTCTTCGTTGTATCTTTTGGCTCGCTTTTCTTACCTTTTATCGTGAAAAACACTGCCGCAGCTGCAACTGCGATCACCACCAGAGCGATCACAAGGATCATAACCTGCTTTTGCACCTGCTTTTTGCGCTCTGCTTTCTTCTGTTCCCTTACCGCTTCATCGTATCGTTCACTGCTCATTTTCTCTTTTGAACCTCCCTGTGATTTATCAAAAGATGCAGAACTCACCGTCCTGCATCTTCACTCCCCCGTTATATATCAGCCTACTTTCAGCTTAAATTTCTGAATCTCTTTCTCATCAGAAACCTTTTCAATGATTCCGCCAAGACCGCGCAGCTTTTCTTCAAATCTCTCGTATCCTCTCTGGATATAGACGATATCATCCACAATAGTGATTCCGTCTGTCGCAAGCCCTGCGATACAAAGCGCCGCACCTGCTCTTAAATCCGGCGCACTGACTCTCGCTCCGGAAAACTTCTCTACACCTTCGATGGTTGCAGAGTTGCCCTCTACTTTGATCACTGCACCCATTCTTGCCAGCTCATCCAGATACTTAAATCTGTTCTCAAAAATACTCTCTGTGATCGTACTTGTACCCTGCGCGAGCGCAAGCACTACCCCGATCTGCGGCTGCATGTCTGTCGGATATCCCGGATACGGCAATGTCTTCACCTGTGTGCTTCTCAAGCGGTTCTTCGCCACCACTCTTACCGCATCATCAAACTCTTCTACTTCACATCCGATGTCCACAAGCTTGGAGATTGTCGCATCCAGATGTTTCGGAATGACATTTAATACCGTCACATCTCCCTTTGTCGCTGCTGCAGCAAACATAAAAGTACCTGCTTCAATCTGATCCGGAATGATGGAATATTCTGTCTTATGGAGGCTCTTGACTCCACGAATCTTGATCACATCTGTTCCGGCACCGCGGATGTTTGCTCCCATGCTGTTTAAGAAGTTCGCAACATCTACGACATGAGGCTCCTTGGCAACGTTCTCCATGATCGTAAGACCGTCCGCCATGGCTGCTGCCATCATCACGTTGATCGTTGCTCCTACAGATACCACATCAAAATACAGATGTGTTCCTCTCAGATGCTCTGCTTCTGCCACGATCTTTCCATGTTCAATATCTACATCCGCACCCAATGCACGGAATCCTTTCAAATGCTGATCGATCGGTCTGCTTCCGATATTGCATCCTCCCGGCAGTGCTACTTCTGCCCTTTTGTACTTTCCAAGCATCGCACCCAAAAGATAGTAAGATGCTCTGATCTTCTTGATATAATCATATTCTATATTAAAGTCTGTAATTGCGCTTCCGTTAATCTTAACTGTGTGTCTGTCAACTCTCTGAACCATTGCTCCGATTCCCTGAATCGCTTCCAGCAACACATTGATATCATTTACATCCGGCAGATTGTCAATCAGAACGGTCTCGTCTGTCATGATCGCTGCCGCGAGAATAGCCAGTGCCGCATTTTTAGCTCCGCCGATTTCAACTTCCCCTACCAGCGGATTGCCGCCTTTGATAATATACTGCTCCATATTGCACCTCGATTATCGATAATTCTATCGTAGTCCCTTGTTAAATTTCATTACTCCCGCCTTATAAAAGCAAAAAGAAACGATAATTCGCCTTTTTACCCTATAATACGATTAGTTATTATACCATAAAATTTCAATTTGTAAAATCATTTTTTCTCCAGCGCCTCGATCTGCGTCAAAACTGCATCGATCGTTTCCTCAATCTGACAGCCGTCCTCGCATATCGTAAGGTCTGCATATTGTTCAAAAAGTTTTGTCCGTTCTTCATACAAATCCCGGAAAGTCTGCCCTTCTCTGAGCACGACTCCCCGCTTTTTCGGACTGCGGATCCTCTCTTTTATTGTGCGATAGGAAGCCTTCAAATATACGACTGTTCCTATTTCTTTAAAATGTTTCATCGCCTCTTCGCAGTATACAACACTTCCTCCCGGAGAGATTACAGCGCGCTCGGCATTCACCTGACAATTCACCTGATTCTCAATGGCAAGAAATCCATCTTCCCCCACATCTGCTATAATCTCTCTGAGCAGACGTCCCTCTTGCTTCTGAATCAATAAATCTGTATCGATAAATTCCATTCCCAGCCGTTTTGCGACAACCACTCCGACCGTACTCTTTCCAACTGCCGGCATTCCTATAAAAATCAGATTCTTCATACGTATTTTCACCCTTATTTTTCCATAATCATGTTAACTTTTATCCCAAAATCTTCGTGTCTACATCGTTTTTATCATAGCACAAAATCTGCAATTAGTAAATTCTGTGGCGAGACCTGCGATGATCACTTCTTCTTTTATATAGTTCATGATACAGCATAACTTCAATCAGATTCTGAAGCCAGTTCGGCATACGTCTTCTTTCCGGTTCCCGCCGATTCTGTTCCTGCACCTGCATAAATTCAGGTTCCCATTCAGATTCCGGCTCCTGCATCCGCTCTGCCTCTTCCATCTGCATGACACTGTTTTCTTCTGCCTGCGACAGAAGTCCTTCATATTCTGTTCCATAGAAAATTTTTTCATGTTTTCTTACATTTTCACAGACTCTTTTGCACATCAGATGCAGCTGCAGACGGTCAGGATATTCATCATACATCATGCTGTTGTCATATTCCATCCTGTCACATTCTTCCTCTATATACGGGAGCAGCCGTTTTGCCACATCCGGATAAAGACTCTTCATGTACTCATAATCTCTACGCTCTTTGCGCTCATCATCATACTGAAGAGGCAGAGGATACGCCATGTAATACGGTAATTTTTTATTCATAGATCCACACTTCCGTTTCAGACATTATATGACTAATATATGTGATTTTTGAGATATGGTGATTTTCCTTAAAATATGTTAGACTAATATAAAGCATATTTTTTCTAACATTCATTTTATTTCATAAAAATGACGTGAAATATCTTATTCATTTCAAAAACAAGCAAACGCACTGTATCGCTCCGTCATGGAATTGATCGTGCGGGCCAACAAACAGAAGTTTGAGGAGGTAAAAGGAATGTGTGATGCACTGCGGGAATTGATGAAAGATGAGATTGATGCGGAAGTAAAAAAACAGGTACAGGAAAAAATCAATGCAGAGGTAGAATCAGCCGTAGAAATTACAAAAAAAGAAAGCACCAAAGCAACAGAAAAACGCATCAACGCTCTGATTATTGCACTGTCCAAGGCTGACCGAATGGAGGATATCATAAAGGCGGCCAAAGACCATGACTATCAGCAGAATTTATTTAAAGAATTCGGACTGTAACTAATTCTGACTATGAAATTCCCAGACATACGAGAGTCAACTATGTCTGGGAATTTTTAGCAAAATCAGATGGAGTAAAACCAGTTTCTCTCTTAAATGCTTTTGAAAAATAACTTTGACTGGCAAATCCAAGATTCTCTGCAACAACAGATACCTGCCCACCATCCTGCAATAATTTTTTTGCTACATTAATTTTTAACTTTAACAAATATTTGTGCACGCTTATCCCTGCATATTTATCAAATATTCTTTTCAAACTGGCGTCACTGATATTACAGTATTCTGCAATTTCACTTACCGTTGGCTGGCAGTCGAGATTCGTATTTAAAAAATTGATCGCATTACGAAACGTGATCGCATCCGGAACAGAAGAAACAGAGGATAATGTTCCCTGCTCCGCGAGACTCAAAAATAATTGGCAAAGGTAACTTACAATAATTTGAGAATAATATGGAAATCTGGAAAAAGGATGTAAATAATAATACTCTATTTTTTCTGTTTCTATATTAATTAAATCAACTTTATTCTGCATATATACAAGTAAAGAATCTATAATTTGTGTCTGCTCCTGAGAAAGTTTAAACACTTTATTGCGAAGCCAAAAAGTTAATGGACCACCTGCCGAAAAAGAAAAAGTAAGCACGGTAGCTCCTTTCGGATTGTTCACGATAAATTTATGAAACTCTAATGGTTTGTGAAAAATAAGTTCACCCTGCGACATATTATAGATACGTTCGTCAGCAGAAACGCAGAGCTCCCCGTCTAAAATATACAAGCATTCCCAGAAATCGTGCGTCTCACCTGGAAATTCAAAACCACACTCATAATGAATTTTAAACAAAGAATGCATACTGGTTATATGAATTTGTTCGATAATCGGAATTGCCGGAAATTCATTTTTGATCAACATACAGCTCCTCCCCCATTTATGATGTTACTGTTCACACCAATCCCCACCTATCCACGCGCAATCGTCGTGCTTGCGCACTCCAGTACCGCACTTCGTGCTAGATTGCTTATGTATGGGCGGTGACTGGTTCCACCAGATGTTAAATATAGATTCTTTTCCTTACATGCAGGCATGACGGTTCAGAACCTATATTTAACACCTGGTGTGAACAGTAACCTTATGATCTAAAATTACATATTTTTGGACTTTTATTGCATAGATTTGCTCTTTTTATATGTGTATAATAACACTAACAAAGAGTCCTGTAAATAAGAAGGAGAATGAACATGGACAAAGTTTTAAAAGTAATTTTGATCGGTGCAGGAAACAGGGGCGAAACATATACCGATATTATGGCTCAGATGAGTGACAAATTCAAAGTTATTGCAGTTGCAGAACCCATCGAGAGCCGTAGAAATAATATCCAGAAAAAACATCAGATAGCCGATAATCTGTGCTTTGAAGATTGGAAGCCATTACTTGATCTTGGAAAGATCGCGGATGTTGCTGTTATTTCAACGATGGACAAACAACATCTGGAACCGACACTGAAAGCAATTTCTTTGCAATATGATATTTTATTGGAAAAACCAGTATCCCCGGACCCGGAGGAATGCAATAAAATTGCAGATTATGCGGAACAAATGGAAAGTAAAGTCATTGTTTGTCACGTACTTCGATATACACCATTTTTTATTACAATCAAAGAACTGATCAATGACGGAAGACTGGGAGATATTATTTCTGTTAATCATGAAGAATGTGTTGGAAATGTACATCAAAGCCACAGTTTTGTCAGAGGAAATTGGGGGAACTCTAAAAGATCTTCCTGTATGCTGTTGCAAAAATCCTGCCATGATATGGATATTCTGCAATGGTTAATTGGAAAGAAGTGTAAAAAAGTACAATCTTTTGGCACCTTATCCTATTTTAAAGAGGAAAATGCTCCAAAAGATGCACCGGACTATTGTATTCAGGGATGTCCGAAAGCAGACACCTGCCCATATAATGCTGTCAGACTTTATCTGGACGATAAGGAAAATGACTGGTTTCGAACAACCTCAACCAGAGAAGCAAATCCCACTGATGAAATGGTGGAAACAGCACTTCGTACAACACAATATGGAAAATGTGTATTCAAATGTGATAACGATGTTGTAGACCATCAGACTGTCAATATGATTTTTGAAGATGATATCACTGTTACCTTTACTATGAATGCCTTCAACAAAGGCGGCAGATTTATACATATTATGGGAACAAAAGGGGAATTGCACGCAGCAATGGACGGGCTCGGAACTCCTATTACAATATATGAATTCGAAACAAAGCAGACTACAGAAATTCCGATTGTTGCCAAAGATGGCATTACGAATGGGCATGGCGGCGGCGATGATGGAATTGTGTACTCTCTTTATGAGTATCTGACTGGGGAATATCAAGGCTTCTCTGTTTCTGACATCCGAACATCCGTAAATAATCACCTGATCGTGTTTGCAGCCGAGGAATCAAGAGCAAACGGAACCGTTGTAGATTTCGACACTTTTGTAGAGAATCTGCGTTAATTTTCACAAATCTATCAAATCAATGATAATTATATGGAGGAATATATTATGAAAAAACCAGTATTAGTCATTATGGCCGCAGGAATGGGAAGCCGTTATGGAGGATTAAAACAAATTGACCCAATCGATGATCAGGGACATATCATCATGGATTTTTCCATTTTTGATGCCAAAAGAGCAGGATTTGAAAAAGTCGTTTTTATTATCAAAAAAGAAAATGAGAAAGATTTTAAAGAAGTAATCGGAAATCGTATGGCAGACGTCATGGACGTAGAATACGTGTTCCAGGACTTGACGAATCTTCCGGAAGGGTTTGAAGTTCCAGACGGAAGAATAAAACCATGGGGAACCGCACATGCCGTTCTCAGCTGTATTGATGTTGTAGATGGTCCTTTTGCTGTGATCAATGCGGATGATTACTATGGAAGAGATGCATTCCAGAAAATTTATCATTTCCTGTCAACACAGAAAGATGATGATAAATACCGTTTTACAATGGTAGGATATCATTTAAAAAATACATTGACAGAAAACGGTCATGTCGCACGGGGCGTTTGTACTGTGGATGAAAATGGATATTTAGTAGAAGTTACCGAACGCACTCATATTGAAAAAAAGGGAGAGCGGGCCGCTTTTACAGAGGATGATGGAGCCTCCTGGACAGAGCTTCCAATGGATGCTGTCGTTTCTATGAATATGTGGGGATTCTCAGAAGGATTTCTTCAGGAAATCAAAGCAGGATTTGCTGCATTTCTGAAAGAAGGTTTAGAACATAATCCATTAAAATGTGAATATTTCCTCCCAACCGTAGTAAGTAATTTATTAAAAGAAAATCGGGCAACCGTGTCTGTGCTTACCTCAAAAGATAAATGGTACGGTGTGACATACAAGGATGATAAACAGGTTGTCGTAAATGCAATTCAGACTATGAAAGACGACGGTATCTATCCGGAAAAAGTCTGGTGCGGGGAAACGGAAGCATTGCTCAATTTCCAGTTAAACGCAATGGTAATGAAGGCAGTACGTTACGGAAGCGGACATATCAACGATACCTTTTTGGTCACATTAAAAAGAGAAGAGGGAACCGAAGGCCGTGTAATCTTACAGCGCATGAATAAAAATATTTTTAAAAACCCGGAAGAGTTAATGGAAAATATTTTAGGAGTGACATCATTTCTCCGTAAAAAAATCATTGAAAACGGAGGTGATCCTGAACGAGAAACATTAAACGTGATTCCGACCAAAGACGGAAACTCATATTTTGTGGATTCCGAGGGTGAATACTGGAGATGTTATAATTTTATTGAAGGTGCTACAAGTTACGACCAGGTAGAAAGTGAGGAAGACTTTTATCAAAGCGCAGTCTCTTTTGGTAATTTCCAAAGATTACTGGCCGATTATCCGGCAGAAACCCTTCATGAAACGATCAAAGGATTCCATGATACAAAAGCCCGCTTTGAAACATTTAAAAAAGCTGTAAACGAAGATATTTGCGGACGTGCACATTCTGTTCAGGATGAAATTCAGTTTGTTCTTGCTCATGAAGATCTCGCAAATGCATTTGGAGATATGCTTGAAAACAAAGAATTGCCACTTCGTGTAACGCATAATGATACAAAATTAAATAACATTATGATCGATAACGAAACCCACAAAGGAATCTGTGTGATTGACCTGGATACCGTTATGCCGGGACTTGCCATGAATGATTTTGGAGATTCTATCCGTTTCGGTGCAAGTACAGGCGCAGAAGATGAAACTGACCTCGATAAAATCCAGTGTGATATGAACTTATTTGATATTTACGCAAAAGGATTTATTGAAGGCTGTGCCGGAAAATTAACAACAAAAGAAATTGAATTGCTGCCTCTTGGAGCCAAAGTAATGACCTTTGAGTGTGGCATGAGATTTTTAACAGATTATCTGCAGGGAGATACCTATTTTAAGATTCATCGGGAAAACCATAACTTAGACAGATGCCGCACACAGTTTAAGCTGGTATCTGACATGGAAGCAAAATGGGATACCATGAATGCCATCATTCAAAAATATAAAAAAACGCACTAATACAAAAAGGGGGGCTGGTCACCTGAACCGCCCCTCTTGCTTTCTTACGGATTCTATTCCTGCATCTTCTCTTTATAATGATGCGCATCCTCCAGCATCATACCTTTCACCTTCATCAGACGGATTTGAGTGCTTCGTTCATTCTCATCTAACTTCATGGTAATATATTTGATGTTCTCTTCTGCCTCCGGAATAATCACATGTTCCAGCGCGTTGACACGTCGCCTTGTCTTTTCAATCTCTGCTGCCATCAACTGGCATGCCTTCTCACATTCTGCCAGCCGGATCATGTCCGGCAGGATATCTGCCAGAGACTTTACTGCTCCATCCAGATCACTGGATGTAAATGCAAATCCATATGAATAAATGTCATTTTCATCCGCAGTTCTCGTTTGATATGCAAATGTCGGAATGTTGACACTCATGATATTCTTTTCCCCAGGTGTCAGTGTGATCCCCTGCTTTGGTGCCATCAATGCAGTATTCAATGCCGCCTCAGACATCCCCGCTTTGGCAATGACAAAATTTTTATTTGCTGCGAGAATCCCGGCTTCCACTTTTTTACGCACTTCCATGTTTTCCCGCACCAGATCCAGATACTGACGCATCAGCTCATCCCGCTTGTCTTTTAAAAGCTTATGTCCGCGGATTGCCGTGATCCGCTTTTTTTTCAGACGGGTCAATTCCATACGGGTAGGATTTACCTGTTTTGATGCCATCGTTTCTCACCTCTCTTTCCGGGCATAACATTTATGCCTGATAATACTGATCCAAAAACTTGTCGTCGATACGCTTCAACTCGGTTCTTGGCAGCATGGAAAGGAGTTTCCATCCGATATTCAACGTCTCTTCAATGCTTCGATCCGTATTGTATCCCTGAGAAACATATTCTTTTTCAAATGCATCTGCAAATTTTGCATACATCAGGTCAATCTCAGTCAGCGCCGCCTCTCCCAGAATCACCATCAGCTCTTTTGCATCTTTTCCTCGTGCATAAGCTGCAAACAACTGATTCATGGTATTGGAATGATCAGCTCTGGTCTTGCCCTCTCCGATTCCTTTGTCTTTCAGACGGGAAAGGGACGGCAGTACATCGATTGGAGGTGTCACACCTTTTCGGTACAGCTCCCTGCTCAAAATAATCTGTCCTTCTGTAATATATCCGGTCAGGTCAGGGATTGGATGGGTCTTGTCATCCTCCGGCATGGTCAGGATCGGGATCATCGTGATACTTCCCTTTTTGCCGTTCTGACGCCCCGCACGCTCATACATCGTGGCAAGGTCTGTGTACATATATCCCGGATATCCGCGTCGTCCCGGCACTTCTTTTCGTGCCGCAGACACTTCACGCAGCGCATCCGCATAGTTGGTGATATCTGTCAGGATGACCAGAACATGCATATCTTTTTCAAATGCCAGATATTCCGCAGCCGTCAGCGCCATTTTCGGCGTTGCGATTCGCTCAATGGCCGGGTCATTTGCCAGGTTTACAAACAAAACCGTTCTGTCAATGGCTCCGGTCTCCTTAAAGCTCTCCACAAAGAAGTTGGACTCTTCGAAAGTAATTCCCATCGCAGCAAATACAACCGCAAATTTTTCATCCGTTCCCAGTACTTTTGCCTGTCTTGCAATCTGTGCAGCCAGTTTCGCATGCGGAAGACCGGATGCTGAGAAGATCGGCAGTTTCTGCCCTCGTACCAGTGTATTCAATCCATCAATCGCAGAAACCCCTGTCTGAATGAATTCCTCCGGATAGCTTCTCGCAGCGGGATTCATCGGAAGTCCGTTGATATCCATCCGTGCCTGCGGCAGAATCTGTGGTCCATTGTCGATGGGGCGGCCCAGTCCGTCAAATACACGGCCCAACATATCCTCAGATACACCAAGCTCCATGCTTCGTCCTAAGAATCTGACCTTACTGTTGGACAGGTTGATTCCTGTGGAGCTTTCAAACAACTGCACCAATGCATCGTTTCCATTGATCTCCAGCACTTTACAGCGCCTTGTCTCCCCACTTGCAAGCTCAATTTCTCCCAGTTCATCATAAGTTACATTTTCTACACCGCGCACCAGCATCAAAGGTCCGGCTACTTCCTGTATGGTTCTGTACTCTTTTGGCATTTAGAAGCCCTCCTTCCCCTGTGCAGCGGAAATTTCCGCATCCAGTTCCTGATTTACTTTCTCATATTCTGTATCCAGATCGTCCTCGTGCACATATTTAAAACGTCCAATCTGCTCTCTGACCGGCATATTGATCAGATCCTGCAGAGATGCACCGCCTGAAAGTGCCTCCGCTGCCTTCTCATAAAATGCCATGACCAGCTTCATCATCATATGCTGTTTTTTCAGCGAAGTATACGTATCGATCTCATGGAAAGAGTTCTGATGCAGGAAATCTTCACGGATGGATCTGGCCGCTTCCATTTTCAGCCGGTCACCCGGTGAAAGAGCATCCATACCTACCATTTTTACGATCTCCTCCAGCTCTGCCTCTTCCTGCAGAAGTGTCATCATCTTCTGACGGCCTTCCATCCAGTCAGATGCCACATTGGCATTGAACCATGTCTCCATATCATCCAGATACAAAGAATAGCTGTTCAGCCAGTTAATTGCCGGGAAATGCCGTTTGTAAGCCAGTGCGGAATCCAGTCCCCAGAACACCTTTACGATACGAAGGGTTGCCTGAGATACCGGCTCAGAGATATCTCCGCCCGGAGGAGAAACTGCGCCGATTACAGAAAGTGCACCTTCTCTGCCTTCTTTTCCAAGGGAGATCACATGCCCGGCTCTCTCATAAAATTGTGCCAGACGGCTTCCCAAATATGCCGGATATCCTTCTTCACCCGGCATCTCCTCCAGACGTCCGGACATCTCACGAAGGGCCTCTGCCCAGCGGGATGTAGAATCTGCCATCAATGCCACCGAGTATCCCATATCACGGAAGTATTCTGCGATCGTAATTCCGGTGTAAATAGAAGCCTCACGGGCTGCCACCGGCATATCCGATGTATTTGCAATCAGAACCGTTCGCTGCATCAGAGACTGGCCTGTCTTTGGATCCTTCAGCTCCGGAAATTCATTCAGAACATCCGTCATCTCATTTCCACGCTCTCCACATCCGATATACACCACAATGTCTGCCTCTGCCCATTTTGCAAGCTGATGCTGAATGACAGTCTTACCGCTTCCGAACGGTCCCGGCACGGCTGCCACACCGCCCTTTGCAATCGGGAAGAACGTATCGATCACACGCTGCCCGGTTACAAGCGGCATCTTCGGCGGAAGCTTTCTCTGATACGGACGCCCTTTGCGGACCGGCCATTTCTGCATCAGGGTAAGCTCTCTGTCCCCCGTATCAGTGGCAACAACGGCAACCACTTCCTCAACCGTAAATTCTCCTGCTTTGATCTCTTTGACCGTCCCTTTTACTCCATAAGGAACCATGATCTTCTGCTGTACCACAGGCGTCTCCTGGACCGTACCGATCACATCTCCTTCTTCGACTTCATCTCCGACTTTAACAGTCGGAACAAACTCCCATTTCAGATTTCGTTTCAGAGACGGAACTTCCACACCCCGCTTCAGACTGTTGCCTGAAATTTTCATGATATCATCCAGCGGTCTCTGGATTCCATCGTAAATGCTGGTAATCAGCCCCGGTCCGAGTTCTACGGACATTGGCACTTCCATGGATTCCACCGGCTCTCCCGGTCCGAGTCCGGATGTCTCCTCATATACCTGAATAGACGCCTCATCTCCGTGCATCTCTATAATTTCACCGATCAGTCTCTGCTTACTTACACGCACGACATCAAACATATTCGCATCGCGCATTCCAGAGGCAATGACCAGCGGTCCTGCTACTTTTTTAATTACGCCTTTACTCATTGCCGAATCTACCTCCCATTATTCCTGTGAGAACAGGATATCCGAACCGACTGCCTGCTCCACGGTTTTTTTCACGCCTTCTACACCTGCTCCTGTATTGCCGGATACACCCGGTATCTGAATGATGGCAGGCATGACCTGTTCTTTATATCGCCCGATCTCTTCCGGCAGTTCTGCCGCCAGAGCCTCTGTAATGTAGATAATCCCGCACTCCAGGGCCAGCTGGCGCAGTTTTTCTTTCCCTTCTTCGGCATCTCTGACCGGGCAGATCGAAAGACCCAGTGTCTGGAAGCCGTAAATGCTGTCATAATCTCCGATTACTGCTATCTTATCCATACATCTCCCTGATCCTTTCCCGAATTGCCTCCTCCGGAAATTGATTCTGTTTTCCGGTCAGAATGATTCGAACGGTCTTGATCTCATTTTCCCGCGCCACAATATATGCCACCAGCGGTCCCACAGAAAATGCCTGATATTTCTGCGGTCTCATGGTTTCGATCATCCGGTTGTCACACCACCGCTCAAATGCGGACGGTGACTCTGCCAATGCTTCTGCCCCACCTGCATAGGCAGTTGTGAGCAGATAATCCCGGATCGCATCCATGCCGTTTGCAGCTGCTTTTGCCAAAAGCTCCACCTGAACTGTATCGCAGGGTGCCAGAGCACGCTTTAAAAACTCCTGGCTTTTTCCTGTTTTCTGAGAACGGACTGCAATCTTGATATCTGCGATTGCTACCGCAGACTCTGCATAATCACGGATGATCGCATCCTCTGCGTTTCTTCCGGCCTCAGAAATCGCTTTCAGCGCTGCCCGATCCACGATCACATCACACAACTGTCCGTCACCGGTATGAAGCAACACGTCATACGCTTCCTGAGCTGCCTCTGACATTGCCGGCGGAAGACGCCAGAATTCTTTATTCTTTACAATTTCCAGCATCTGCGCCCCGGGAATGGAACAATCATTGTAAAAAACATTCCGATCCTCTGTCCCTGTACATACTACTTTGATTGCTGCTTTTACATTGTGAAACACTTTTGTGTAGGACATCACATCAAAAACAGACAAATCCGGAGCGATATCCGAGATCACTTCCCAGATTTTCTCCTCTTCCCGCTGCAGCATCTTCACCGGATCGTGTGCATCCGCCGGATCTCCCCATCCCTTCTCGCTCAAAAGCTGAAGGCACTGTGTTTCGTTCTGACACGCCATCAGCTGTTCAATGACACTTTGTGTCAACAGAGAACCCTCCTGCGCCCGTATGCGCGCAACCGCGTAGGTATATTCCAATTCATTCAAGACGAATCCCTCCTTCTCGCTTTCTTTTGCTGCCTGCAAAAAACGGCTGCGCTCTATACAAATAATATTTTCTGTACAACATCCGACAATTCATCCTGCTTTGTGTGGAACATTGCCCTGATCGTACAATTTTCTTCAATCCCGCCATAAACCAGCACAAATCCGCCGTCCATATCCTTCGGTTCTTTCGAAACCACAAGATGACCGCCTTTTTTCTGTGCCGTCTGTTCAATCACGTCCTCAAATTTCTGCGGCATACGCGCAAGATCCGCAGCAGAAAAATAGATTGTTCCCTCCTGCGGAAGTGCATATGTTTCCAGCAGCTTCTGAAGCATCTCAAAGTATGATTCCGGTTCCAAATGCAGTACCTGCTGATATGCCTTGTTAAGAACCTCCTGTATCACTTCCTGTTTTGCCTGCAGAAGAGCCTGCTTTCTCTGCATTTCACTGGAAGATGCAATGCGCTGTGCATAGTCTTTTGTCTCGTCTTCCGACTTTTTAGCCATGACTGCGCTCTGTTCCTCCATCTGCTCTCTTGCTTCTCTTAAAATCTCTTCCGCCTTTGTCCTGGCTTTCGAGATCTGTTCTTCCGCTGAGTGATTCGCTTCGTCCAGAATCTGACGTTTCATATTCTCTAATCCACTCATCCTTCATGCTCTCCTTTTTCGTTCACTTTGGCTCACTCATTTACACCTGAATTCCGCTGACAGCCAGGAAAGAGATCAGAAGTGCAAGGATTGCATAAGTCTCTACCATCGCCGGAAACAGCATTGCTTTACCAAACTGCTCCGGTCTTTTTGCAATGATCCCGATCGATGCTGCGGCTGTCTTTCCCTGCGATCTTCCGGAAATCAGACCTACAATTCCGATCGGAAGGCAGGCTGCCAAAATCAGAAGTCCGGTTGTCACATCCACCTCTGCAAGTCCTCCGCCAAGAATTCCGATTTTAGACAATGTGATAAATCCAATCAGAAGACCATAGAGTCCCTGTGTACCAGGAAGAAGCTGTAAGATCAATACTTTCGCGAATTTACCTGGATCCTCCGTTACAACACCTGCTGCTGCCTGACCTGCGATTCCAACTCCGATCGCAGAGCCTGCACCTGCGAGAAGTACTGCGATTGCCGCACCACAAAGTGCATACACGATTCCTAAATTTTCCATAATGCTCATAACTAAGATTCCTCCTTAACATCTACATATTTTGTATCCGGGGCGAACGGATGAAATGCTCTTCCGCCTCCCTCGTAAAATTTTCCGAAAAACTCCACAAACTGCAGACGATTCGTGTGTACATATGCTCCCAGCAGATTGATTGCCAGATTCAGCGTATGCCCGATTACAAAAATAACGAGAAACAAAATCACGCCTGCAATATTGTTTGGCAGCATGCTGCCCATCTGATTGATCACCGATGCGATTACTCCTGTTGCCAGTCCCAGCGCCAGCAGACGGGAATAGGACAGCACATCACTGAGCCATCCGGTAATGTTGTACAGATCATAAGCACCAAGCGCAAGACGCAGCGCTGGATTTTTCTTGTCCCTGCCGGACATCAGCAAAATTCCCACCGCACCCGCGATCGCCAGTCCCTTTGCCACCAGGTTCACTGCATCCGGAAATACAATCTGTATCTGCGAGATCGATGAAAAAATCCCACTCGGAAGCAGCATCAGGATCAGCCCGATCAAAAGCATAAACCAAAGTACCACATCACAGAAGAAATCCAGGATCTTCTTCTCTTTCAGGCACATATATCCTTTGATGCCAAGTCCCACAAACAAATGGATCATACCAAACAGCATCGAATACATCAAAAGCTTCATCGGGTCATTCAATGGAATGAACCAAAGAGCCGGCACCGTTATCGTTGTTCCGAAAAACTTCTGGGATACAATATCTACAATATTCCCAAAATATCCGCCAAACAGAATTCCCCAGATCAGTGTGGAAATTCCGCAGTACATAAACATCTTGATCGATTGATACATTCCCCGGCTCATCCGCGGGAATTTTTTTAATAATACGAAACACGCCACTGCAATGATGGCGCCATACGCCGCATCAGAAAGCATCATTCCGAAGAAAAATACATAAAAGAATGACATAATCGTCGTCGGGTCAAATTCTCCTCTCTTCGGAAGTCCATAGGACTCCACAATTCCTTCCATACTTGCGGAAAATGAATTGTTGCTTAAAAGCGTTGGCGATTCTTCATCCTCTTTGATTTCTTCAATATCAATGACACACGTAAACGCCTTCGTCAGACTCTCTTCAATGCGTCCTGTATCTTTTGCCGGAGCATATCCTGTAATGAAAAATGCCCGTTCTGACTGCGGCAGCTTTCCGAGCACTTCGTATTTTTCTGCCCGCACCCTGTAATCATCTGCAAGAATCCGGATATTTTTACGCTCACCGGCAAATGACCGTACCTCTTTTTCAATTTCCAGAATGCGCTCTTTGCACTCCCGACATGTTTGTTCCAGCTCCGCCTTCACTGCCGCAGGCTCTTTGTCCCATATCTGGGACGGTCTTGCAAATCCACGGCTTCTCAATACTTCTTCCAGCTTTTCTGCATCCTGTGTAAGACAAACAACCGCCAGATACACGGTATCCTTATCCGAATGGATAACCGACACATCCACACCATCTACTTCCGGTGCATCCTGTGCGAGCATCTGATAGATCTCTTCCAGCGTGGCAAGCGGCATGGTTCCGATCAGCATCACTGTATGTGCCGTACCGCCATAATTCATCGGTACATGAAGATCCATCCACGGAGTCAGACTTTCCATACTGTTCTCCAGCTTTAGGATACCGGCTTTTTGTTCTGCCTTTTCTTTATCCAGCGCAAGGATCCTCTTGACTGTACATAAAAGTTGTTCCTTCTGATCCACCACTTTTTGATAATCATCTGCTTCGATCAGCGCTTTCCCTTCCAGTGCAGAAAACATCGACTTCTTCTCCGGCGCATACCGATCCAGAATTTCCAGTGCCTGATCTGAAAGTGAAGCGCTCTTTTCTAATTCCATTCGCTCCTGTCTCGTATCCATCGTTGTAAAATCAGGATCCTCCTCCAGAATCTGGCTGATCTCCATCACCTTCATCCTCTGAAGCTTTTCCAGAACTGCTTTTCGATCTTTTTTCAGGGCGCAGATACTGATTTTTTGCATCTGCAGTACCGCCATAGTGCACTCCCTCCTTTTTTAATTTCTTTTCACAACACTAACTGAGAAATCACTGCACTCACTGCCTCCGCTTCTTTCTGGACAGCAAACTCCTTTAACACCTTGATTTCTTTCTCTGTCTGCACACGGGCCTCTTCCTGAAATACCCTGGCTTTTTCTCTGGCATCCTGCATCGCATCCTGTGCAGAAATCCGGTGTGTTTCTTCCTGGGATTTGATCATACGTTCTGCCTCTTGTCTGGCATCTTCCAGAATCTTCTGGCTTTTTTCCCCAGCTTCTTTTACAATCACATCTGCCGCTGCTTCGGTTTCACGGATTGCTTTGATTGTTTCTTCCACCATCGATTCTTCACCACCTTCCTTTACTTCCCCATTACAATGCAACTATTCTATGCATTGCGCATGAACTTAATGTCATTATACCGCAAAATGTAATAATGTCAAAATATAAATCCATATCATTCTATTTTTCTGTTAATTTCGAAATCTTCATAAAATATGCTGTTTTCTTCTCGTGCTGCAAACTGCACACATCTACATTAGTATTCACAAAAAACAGGACAGGCATTCTCCAAATAAAAAGAATGTCTGTCCTGTTTTTTATCTGTCCATTTCCAGTTCCGGTCCTACATGCTTGTGATTTCGAATGATTGCATCCATCTCTCTTTTACTGCAGGATGGAAGATCTCCTTTGATCGTATTCTTCACTGCTCCTGCCGCATTCCCATACTCCAATGCTTTCTGACAGTCAAAATCATACGCAAGAAGTCCGTATAACGCCCCCGATACATACGCATCTCCGCTTCCAATCCGGTCTACGACTTCAATGTTGCGATATGGCTCCTCTTCGTAATAGCAATCCTCTTTCGCACTGTAGATTACTGAACCGAACGTATGCTTTTTCGGACTGTGTACGATTCTCTGTGTAGAAGCCACCACAGAGATCGGATATTCCTGTGTGAAGCTCTTCATGATACGCTTCGCATCGCCTTCTTTTAAGAATGTCAGCCTTGCGGTCTCTTCTGAGCAGAAAAAGATATCCACATACGGAAGAATCTCTTCAATACATGCTTTCGCCTCCGGTCCTGTCCAGAGATTTCCACGGAAATTCACATCAAACGAAATCAGTGTACCGTTTTCCTTAAATCGTTTGATCATCTCGATGGCAGTACGGCGGATATTTTCACTCAATGCCAGTGTGATCCCGCTTGTGTGGAAACATCTGGTGCTCTGGAACATCTCCTTTGGCAGTTCTTCCAGACTGATCTTGTCAAAAGAAGTGTGTCTTCTGTCATACACCACTCCCGGCTTTCTCGGATAAGCACCATTCTCATAGTAGTAAATCCCGAGACGGGCATCCTGACTGTCATCATATACCAGAAAATCATCGCTTACTCCGCAGAAACGTACCTTATCTTTTGCATAGATTCCGAGTGCATTGTCCGGCAGCTTGGAGACAACGCCTGTGCGAAGCCCCAGAATCGAAACTCCCGACACGACATTGAGCTCTGCACCGCCAACCTGCTTCTGGAATGTCTCCCCACTGACGATCCTTTCATTATCCGGCGGGGATAATCTCAACAAAATCTCACCTAATGATAATAAATCAAATCTGTTGTTTCCCATCTTGATTCCTCCTGACATTCTTTCCTATCGATTTTAGTTTCATATTGTAAAACTAGTTTTTATATTGTGGAACTGTTTATTTGAATTATACTACAACAAGCAAGAGATGTCCAGATTTACATTGAAAAAAATGATCTTACTGCATCATTGCATATAAGACCATTTTTCCTGATTTTCTCTATTTCATTCTATTGCTGTTCCCAGCTCAGCTCATGCAGATGTCCTTCCAGATTCATATGCGCAAAATTCTGCTGGCGAAGTGCTTCATACAAAATAATGGAAACTGAATTTCCAAGATTTAAAGACCGGATGTCTCCCACCATGGGAATCCGCACGCAGTCCTCTTTGTGGTTCACAAGAATCTCTTCCGGAATGCCGGCGCTCTCTTTTCCAAACATGATATAGCAGTCCGGCTCATACTGTACTTCCGTATAGACTTTCGGAGCCTTTGTTGTCGCCATGTAGATTTTTGCTCCCGGATTCTTCTCCAGAAAATCCTCAAAATTGATATACGTTCTTACATCCAGATCTGCCCAGTAATCCATCCCCGCACGCTTTAATGCTTTCTCATTGAGACGAAATCCCAGCGGCTCGATCAGATGCAGTCTGGTATTCGTAGCAACACAGGTTCTTCCGATATTTCCTGTATTTGCCGGGATCTCCGGCTCATGTAACACGATATTTAACATGATGCTTTATCCTCATTTCTCAGTTTTTCAATAAAGCGCTCCAGTCTTCCCAGCGCCACCTTCAGATCTTCCAGAGAATATGCATAGGAAATACGCAAGAATCCCTCTCCACACTCTCCAAATGCAGTTCCCGGCACCACCGCAACTTTTTCTTCCATCAAAAAGCGGGTTGCAAATTCTTCCGAAGTCATGCCGAATTCACTGATATTCGGGAACACGTAAAAAGCTCCGAACGGCTCAAAACACTCCAGTCCCATTCTTTTGAATTCATGCATCAGGAAACGCCTTCTCTGATTGTAGGATTTTCTCATTTCCTCTACTTCATCTCCGCAGTGGCGCAGTCCCTCGATCGCTGCATACTGACTGTTTGTCGGCGCACACATAATGGCATACTGATGCAGCTTTACCATCTGCTCAATGATCAGCTTTGGTCCGCAGCAATATCCCAGACGCCATCCTGTCATGGCAAAGCCTTTGGAAAATCCGTTGATCACGATCGTTCTCTCCCTCATCCCTGGCAGAGCTGCAATTGAAACGTGATCTCCCTGATAACTTAATTCCGAATAGATCTCATCGGAGAGCACGTACAGGTCATGCTCTTTGATAAACTCTGCCACCGGCTCCAGATCTGCTTTTGTCATGATCGATCCGGTTGGATTGTTCGGAAACGGCATCACCAGGACTTTTGTCTTCGGCGTCACTGCTTTTTTCAGATCCTCCACTGTCAGCTTAAATTCATTTTCATACTGAAGCGGAATGATCACCGGCACACCATCCGCCATAATCGTACATGGAAGATACGATACATAACTCGGCTGCGGAATCAGAACCTCATCTCCCGGATCCAGCATACAGCGAAGTGCCACATCAATGGCCTCACTTCCGCCGACTGTCACCATGGTCTCTTGCATCGGATCATAAGATACTCCGATTTTCCGCTCCAGATAGCTGCAGATCTCTTCTCTTAGTTCTTTCAATCCTGCATTGGATGTATAAAATGTACGTCCCTTTTCCAGAGAAAAAATGCCTTCCTCACGGATTCTCCACGGCGTATCAAAATCCGGTTCTCCAACACCCAGAGAAATCGCATCCTTCATCTCATTTGCCACGTCAAAAAATTTACGGATGCCGGACGGCTGGATCTCTACGATCTTTTTTGATAATGGATTTCTCATTACGGTGTCACCAGCATCCTTTCTGACTCACTTTTTGAAGAAAGGATCGTTCCGTGGTCTTTATATTTCTTCAAAATAAAATGAGTCGCTGTACTGATCACTGAATCCAGAGTAGAAAGTTTTTCTGAAACAAACTGCGACACTTCTTTTAAAGTCTTTCCTTCCAGAGAAACCAGAAGATCATAGCCGCCGGAGATCAGATACACTGCATGTACCTCCGGATAGTTGCAGATGCGCTCTGCAATCTTGTCAAATCCCTGACTTCTCTGCGGTGTCATACGCACTTCGATCAACGCTGTCACCAGTTCTACTCCTGCTTTGTCCCAGTCGATCAGCGTGTGATATCCACAGATTACTTTGTCTTTCTCCATCTCTGCAATCTCATTGGCAACTGTCACCTCATCTGTTCCAAGCAGTACTGCCAGTTCTCCAAGATTGGCTCTGCTGTTTTTCTCTATATAGTATAAAATTTCTTTTCGGATCAATTCTCGCTTTTCCATCGTTTTTATTCTCCTTATTCTGATCTTACCTCTTTTTGTGCCTGCTCTTCCCACCAGCGCATCAATTCATCCGGAGCAGGTCTGTCCAGATAACGCACTTCGTCTCCGCTTGTGATTACTTTTGCATGATCTGCCGTTGTAACCCCAAGCACACTGGCTCGTGCCCCACTCTCTTCCAGACACCGCACAAGAGCATTGCCGTCTCTGGTAACCATCAGAACCGTTCCTGCGGAAGTCATCTGATACGGATTCAGGTGATAATATTCACAGACTTCCACACATTCCTGCCGAATTGAAATCCGGGACATTTCAATCTGCATTCCCACATTTGCCGCCTCTGTCAGTTCCCAGAGAGACGCCAGGATTCCACCGCTTCCAATCTGCTGCATTGCAGTCACCAGTGGTTCCCCTTTTGGTGTATTTTCCTGCTTCACACTGCGAAGCGCATGGAAAACCTCCAGTTCTGATTCTATCCCCTGGATCTGACGCATAAATGCCGGAACAAACCGCTTTGAAAGCTCTTCTCTCTTCTCATCGAAAATACGCAGTACGCCTTCTGCTGCGATCGAACCACAAAGTACGATTTCCTGATTCGGCTCCGCCTGAGCAAGCGTACGCAGCTGTCCTTTTTCCACACTTCCTGCCGCAGTCACCGATACCACGGACTGGCTCACTGCAGGACTGGTCTCTGCCTTTGCACATGTTATTGCAATCCCCCAGGATGCACACCGCTCTTCCATACAGCGGAACATCTCTTTTAACCGCGACTCATAAGCATATGTTGGCAGAATCACCTGTACCGAAACACCAATTGCCGAAGCCCCCCTTGTCTCCAGATCCAACACGGCACGCATGATCGCATATACCCCGATATTTTTGGAATTTCCAGAAACTACAGCCGAAGCAAAGACCACATCTTCTGTGTCCCTAATCTGTACCGCAGTACACATCTCTTCCACCGAAAGGTCTGTCAGAATCTCTTTTCTTTTTGTATGCAGTTGTTTCAGTACAGAACGTTTTAAAACTGTCTGTGATACATTTCCAACTTTCATCGTTTCCGTCTCCCTTAACCCTCTATGTTCCTGTTCGCAACAGCCACTTTTCTATACCAGATATGGCAGGATCATCGTTGCGATCATCGCAACGACCAGTACCAGCGCTCCGATCGCAATCACTCTTTTGACTCTTTTATCATTAAAATCCACTGTTTTCACCTCTTTAAATTCTCATACCCAATGGGTATTTTAGGTTACATTTTAAACTCTTTGCAGTATTTTTGCAAGAAGCACTGCTCACATTTTGGACTTCTTGCCGTACAAATCGACCGTCCGAAAGTAATGATCTGAATATTATATAAGATCCAATGATCTTTTGGCAGTTCTTTCATCAGATCCATTTCAATCTTTTCCGGATCTTCGTTTTTTGTCAGGCCAAGGCGTCTGGATATCCGTTTTACATGTGTATCTACCACCACACTCGGATCATGATAGATGTTTCCCCGGATCACATTGGCAGTCTTTCTCCCAACACCCGCAAGAGAGGTCAGATCTTCCAGACTCCTCGGCACCTCGCCTCCAAATTTATACAGCAGATCTCTGGTACAGGCAATGATATTTTTCGCCTTATTGTGGTAGAATCCAGTCGGCTTGATATCCTGTTCCAGCTCTTTTAAATCCGCATTGGCAAACTTCTCCAGTGTATCATATTTCTGAAACAGATCTGCCGTCACAATATTTACTCTTGCATCCGTACACTGTGCACTCAGCATGGTTGCGATCAGAAGCTGCCACGGTGTCTCATAATTCAGATAACAGACGTACTCCCGTCCATACTGCTCATCCAGAATCGCTAAAATTTCTTTTGTCCGTTTTTTCATACATGATCAGACGAAGTCTGCCCGCCGCAGGCATGTGTTGGATGCCCGGATGGGTATGCCTCGTCTCCTCCTTCTACCCAAAATACGCTTGCCTGATTCGTCAGAACATTCCGGTTCCGGTAATCAAACACGTAGAGATTTCCATTGATCTGCTCCAGATGCGTCATTTTCCGAAGCTGTCTCTTATCATATCCTTCATAGCCCTTCAAATACCGGCGCTCTTCTGCCTCTTTTTCATAAAATGCAGAAGCTTTTTGCTTATCAACGCTGACTTCACCTGCAAACTCCGGTCTTTTTTTCACATTTTCCCGTAAATAGAGATCCAGTATCAACATCTGCCGATAGTTTTCCACATTCTTTTCTACACATGCTTTGATAAATGCAAATAATACTTCATATCTTGTAATTCGGGAGTGATTTATCATATGCAGTCCGTTTTCTTCATAATAACGGCTCAGACTTTCATACAAAGCAAACGTATCTGTAAACTCTTCCTCTAATAATCGCAGTGTATTGACAAACTGTCCGCTGTTGTAATAGACCTCCACCATCTCTTCCACACCTTTGAGACGGATCACGTCATCATAGGAGAGCCACTTTGTAGAAAGCACTTCAAACGGCGGCCGATCCTGATATAAAAGCTGATAATCTTCCGTCTTTTCATGCATATAGGAACCTTTTAACACCTTCAGGAATCCAAGCTGGAGCTGCTCCGGATGCAATGCATAGACATCACGGAAGGACTGTGCAAAACGCTCATAATCTTCATACGGCAACCCGGCGATCAGGTCGAGATGCTGATGTACGTTTCCTTTTTCCTGCACTCTTTTTACAATCCGCTTTACTTCTTCAAAGTTCATCTTTCTGCGGATTTCCGTGATCGTCTCCGGATTGGTGGACTGGATTCCGATCTCCAGCTGGATCAGCCCCGGACGCATGGACGCGATCAGCTCCAGCTCCTCTTCATTTAACAGATCTGCTGCCACCTCAAAATGGAAATTCGTCTTTCCTCTGTCATGCTCTTTTAAGTATGTCCAGATTGCCATGGAATGACTGTGCTTACAATTGAAGGTGCGGTCTACAAACTTCACCTGCGGCACTTCGTGATCAATGAAAAACTGAAGCTCCTTTTTGACCAGTTCCAGATTCCGAAAACGGAGACATTTATCAATCGAGGAGAGACAATAGCTGCAGGAAAACGGACATCCGCGACTGGATTCATAGTAAATGATCTTATTCTGAAAATCCTCAATGTGATCATACACAAACGGCACTTTACTCAGATCCATGACCGGGCGCGGCGGGTTCTGCCGACAGGTTCCATTCTCCCGGTATACGATACCCTTGATCGTATCCTGATTTTCCCTCTCCTGATTCCAATATTCCATCAATTCCAGAAAAGTCTCTTCCCCTTCCCCGCACATCACACCGGTCACCTGCGGATACTTCTTCATCACAGAAACCGCATTGTAAGACACTTCCGGTCCTCCAAGCCAGATCTGCATCCCGGGCAGCACTTTGGAGATCTCGGTGATCAGCTGCTCCACATATAAAATATTCCAGAGATAACAGGACAGACATAAAACATCCGGTCTCTTCTTATAGATATCCGATAAAATATCATCCATTGGCTGATTGATCGTATATTCTGCGATCTCTGTCTGCTGTGCATACTTTCCCGCATAAGCACGCAGACTGTATACCGCCAGATTGGAATGTATATATTTTGCATTGATCGCTGTCAGTAAAACTTTCATAAAAACCTCCATATCCGTTGACATTTTAATAAAAACCATGTAAAATTATGAACCGTGCAGCCGGGGTGTTAGCGGTACCTTGTACCTGCAATCCGCTATAGCAGGGGTGATATTACGCAGAGGGTGCAGCATTGCATAGCTGCCCTCGGAAAGTGGCGTTGAGATTTGGGTCCTACGCGACGGGAATCTGTGAACCGTGTCAGGTCGGGAACGAAGCAGCACTAAGCAGAACCTCTCGGGTGCCGTAGGGGTGCCTGGGTTGAGTTAACTACCGAGGTAACGTATGGGGTGATGCATTCGAAGCGTAATGCACGAATGATTTTCCGCAAAAACAGGAAGTTTGAGTTATTCAGACTTCTTTTTTTTATCTTTTTGTTTCTGACGCAGTTCCTTAAAAAACTGTTTCATCATCCCACTGCACTCTTCTTCCAGAACTCCCGTTGTCAGTTCCACCTGATGATTGAACTCTTTCATATCCAGAAGATTCAGGATTGAACCCGCACAACCCGCCTTGGGATTCATACACCCGACTACCACCCGTTTGATCCGCGCCTGCACGATTGCTCCGGAACACATCTGGCACGGTTCCAGTGTCACATACATGGTGCAGTCTTCCAATCGCCAGTCATCCATTTTTTTGCTTGCTTTGCGGATCGCCTGCAGCTCCGCGTGAGCCAGTGTGTTCTTATCCACTGTCCTTCTGTTATATCCGCGTCCGATGATCTTATCCTGATACACGATCACACAGCCAATGGGAACCTCCTCCAGAACGTATGCCTTTTTTGCCTGACGGATCGCTTCCCGCATATATTTTTCATCCTGATTCATAATGTTTCCTCTTTTCAATTTCTCTCTGCCCTGATCCGGTTCTTTTTTCCCACACATTGAATACATTAGAAGAAAGACAAGACCTGAGGTATTATATGACACCCGGCATCTATTATTTCTATGAATATCAAGCGGATAAAAAAATCCGAAATGTAGGCTTTTTAAAACTGACGCAGACTTTTCAGTCCTGTCATCTCCAGATCTCCATCCGGCAGATTCCTGCTGCATCACAGGAAAAACTACCTCTGTCCATGTTCTTTTTCGAGAAAGACAAACCCCGGAAAAAAACTGTGGCAGAACTTCCCACACAAAATCAGTGTGTATCCTGTCGTGTCACACTTTCAGAAGCTGACTTTCCACCGAATCTGACATTAGCGAAGCTCCATGGTTTTCTTCTGCAAACCGCAGACGGCAGATATTTCGCCGCTTCTACAGGCAACCGGCCATTTTCTGTAAACCTTCTGACTGACTGGATGGAACCCGCCCCCTGCCCGGAGCCGGACCCGGAACCAGAATCTATACCGGCTCCAGAACCTGAACCCCCATCTGTCCTTGCAGAAGAAAAAATGTGCGAACCGCCAGAAGAAACCGCACATCCTTGCGAACCGACTTCCCGTATACGCAAACTCAGTTATGAGGATCTCTCCTCCCTGCAAAAACCATTCTGGCGGCTTGCCAACAACAGCTTTCTGCTGCATGGATACCACAACTACCATCATCTTCTTTTACTGGAAGAAGACGAACACCAGTGGCTTGGTGTTCCCGGTATTTATTCTCCCCGTGAAGCACATGCTGCCGAGTTATTCGGATTTCCTCAGTTTACGAGAGAATACCATCAAAAACTGACGCTCTCCGAAGACGAATGCAGCACGGATAAAGACTTCGGCTACTGGTGCCGCTGTCTTAAATAATCCCGTTCATATCCTGATACAGGCGCTTTGCATAGCTGTCTGTCATCCCACAGACATAGTCTGTCACCAGAAGCAGGCGGAGATACAGCTTCTCTGCCTCGCTCTTTCCTTCTGCCTGATAACTGTAAGCCTTTTTATAGTTATCTGAAATAAATGACAATACCCGGCTGTCAATGGCATTTAACTCCCTGTCGGTATCATAGTACAGCACAGCCTGGATCATACGGTCCATCAAAAAGTCCAGGATCACTGCTTCTTTGACTTCCATCCGGTAAATTTCTCTGGAGGAGAATACATACCGGTATGCGATATTGCCGAGACATTCCATCAGCTTTTCTCCAAAGGTACCGCGAAAGAGGTCTCTTTGAAACGTCCCTGCCATGATGTCTTCATAGTGGTCCATAAATCCTTTTGTCGCACAGTCGATCAGAAATCCCTGCGCGCGAATGATCCAGTTCTTGATGGCATAAGCCTCCGGATTTTGAACACCCTTTTCCTGACCTCTCTGATACAGTTCTTTCAGCTTTAAAACTCCGTCAAACCCGGAATCGGGATATTGCTCATTCAGACATACGAGTTCTTCTTTAAACGCATGATACGACAGAAATCCTTTTACAAATGCATCTTCGATATCTGCCGTCTTATAAGCCAGATCATCCGCAGCCTCAAGAATATAGGTCAGAGGATGACGGCAGTTCCCTGTCTTCGTCTCCTGCGTGATCTCCTCAAATATCTTCTCATCTGCCAGAAAATATCCCATCTTCTTTTCTCTGATATTCCCGGAATCCGGATGGACCTGTGTGGACGAAACCGGATATTTTATAATCGTATTGAGCAGTGCATAGGTCAGATTCATCCCGTACTCATCCACCAGATAATGAAGTCTCGTTACCAGTCGGAGTGCCTGTGCATTTCCCTCAAAATGATAGAAGTCCTCTTTCATCTGCGGACTCAATATCATATCCAGAGTCTGTCTCTTATAATGCAGTTCGGGAAGCTTCCGCAAAAACCAGTCCCGGATCGCCAGCTCCCCGAAATGCCCGAACGGCGGATTGCCGATATCATGGATCAGCCCGGCACATTCCAGAATATGAGAAATATCCTCCTTCATCTTCCGGGTAAACTTTTGATCCGCTCCACGCTCCAGGATTGCTTCACCGATATTCTGTCCCAGCGACTTGGCAAGAGAAGACACTTCCAGAGAATGCGTCAGTCTTGTCCGTACAAAATCACTCTGATCCAGAGGAAATACCTGCGTCTTATCCTGCAGTCTCCGAAATGACGCACTTCCTATGATCCGATGATAATCCTTTTCAAACTCACTGCGGAAATCCGATTTTTTCGCATGCTGTTTCTTTCCGGATCCCCGCATCCGCTTTTCAGATAATAAGGTCTTCCACTCCATAGACAGCCTCCTTTTAATCCAGATAAACCGGCGGCACATACTCCCTTCCAAGCATCGCTTTCTTTCTCTCCTGCTCTCCAAGAAATGCCCACTCTGTCATATCTTTCCACTTATGAGTCCTTCTGTCGTATACCTGAACATATCCGATCCGGCTCGGATGCATTCTGACACTGTTGGACTGATACTCATGACCTGTATATGGATTGATATCACCCACAGACAGATCTTCTCGTTTTGCATCCTCTTCTTCCGCCCGCTTCATCACGGAAGAAATCGGAATATCCTTTGCGATCTCCTCGATGGTACGCTCCTGATTCTCTTCTTCCTCATGTGGCTTTAACTCTTCCAGCGGGAGTTCTATCTGCATCTCTTCAAGTGTCGGCTCTCCATCCTCTAATTTTCCTTCTTTTCTGCGCATCTCTTCTACGGTACGCAGATCCGCAGGCGTCAGTTCAGCAGATTCTCCGCCTAAAATACTCAGCTGAAACGGACAGTCTAAGATCGACGCGATCATCCGCATATCCTGCTCCTGAAAATTGTCTCTTCCCAGTCTCTGCGTCAGATTCTGTCTGGACATTTTCATTCCGGTCTTTTCTTCTATAATCTCCGCAAGTTCCTTTATGGTCATGCCTTTTCGGCTCAATACTACCTTGACCTGTTCTCCAAATGTAAGATCTTCCATGCTCTTCCTCCTTCTCGGATTTTTACATCAGACAGGAAATATTTTTATTTCCCGTCACCCAACTTCTCTCATTGTAGCAAATCCCATTTTATGCGTCAATCGCAAAGACTGTTTTTCCGCTATAGAAAGAAAAGAGTTTCTATCCCGGCTTGCGAAATAAAAACTCTTCCTGTTTATTTTTGTATCTGTGCCAGATATTCTTCCAGCGTAATTCCTTTTTTCATGATCGCCTTTGCAGCCTCTTCTCCCACATAGCGGTAATGCCACGGCTCATAAATATACTGGGTTATATCTGTCTTATCCTTCGGATAACGCAGAATAAATCCATAATTCTGACAATTCTTCATCAGCCACTGCTGCTCTTGCGTCTGTGCCTGTGTCTCATCCAGTGTCTGGTTCGACTCAGATGTGATATCCAGTGCAAGACCCGTTGCATGTTCACTTGTTCCCGGAACTGCCACAGACTTTTTCGTCTCATCGTAAGAATCTAAATACGAATATCCCTGACTGAGCCATGACTGCATGGTATCATTGAACACATTCTTCTGATCATCATACGAACGGTATGCTGAAATGATCTTCAGATTCATCCCCGCTGTTTTCGCATCCTGAAGCATTTTATTTACAGACTCTACAATCCGGGAGTCTACTTTATGATCTTCATCATCTACAGCCGTCAATTCCGGTGAATAGTCTGCTGCAAGCGGATAAGAACTGTTCACCAGGAGCAGATTCCATTCATTTGACTGCAGATTTACTTCTTTTTGCTCATTCTTTGCTTCCTTCAGCTGCTTCTTCAAAGATTTCGCTTCTTTTTCATACTTTGCCTTGACAGTTTTGATCTCATCATTTTTGTCATGCATCTTACTGTTTGCTGCCAGAAATGTGAGCAAAATCCCTGCTGCCGCTCCAAGGATCATCCCTATGATCAGTATTTTTTTCGCTTTTCGATTTACTCTTGCCATATTTCTTTTAACTCCATTTGTATTCTAGAATCTAACTCTGAATCGTTCGAACAGACTGCGATTCGATAAGGAAATCCTTCCAGAGGGTACTCACAATAATAATATGTCTCTTCAAACTCCTCCGGCTTTTTTATCAGCCTGGGTGGATTCGAAAGCAGTATCTCAAACGATGACATCTTCAGTGCCATTCCCTTTCTGGTCGCTTTCATGAAACTTTCTTTTAGTACCCAGTATCTGCAGAACTTTTCCGCTCTTGCCTCTTTTGAATCACATCTGAAAATATCTTCATATTCACTGCGGCAAAAAAAACGTTTTGCTAACTCCATTCTGGCCTTTTGGACTTTCTCAATATCACATCCAAGCTGTACGCCCTCTCTTGCATCAGTGTCGATCGAGCACAGCACATAATCCCCGGAATGCGAAAGATTGTAAACTGCCCGGTCGGAAATTTTGTACCGCTTTCTGATCTCCTCCAATAAAAGCCATGCCCCTGCACTCTGAGCCCTGTCTTTCTGAAACAACAGCTTCCTTGCTTTCTCTTGTCGAAACGCAGGAAGTGCTGCAAAATATTTCTGATAACATTCCTCCTCATACAGTGCTCTGATATCTGCAAGCCAGGTACGTATCATACTCTTATCCTTTCAGGTAACGGACTTCAAATGTATCAATCGTGATCGGCTTGTTAAACAGGCTTCCCTGTACACAGCTGCAGCCAAGTTCTTTCAATACATTCAGCTGGTCTCTTGTCTCCACACCACTTGCTGAAACCGGTACTCCCAGCTGACAGCAGGCATCTGTTACTGCTTTTGCCACACTCTGGCTTCGGCCGTTGCCTACAATATTGGTCACGATACTTTTATCTATCTTCAATCCGTCAAATTCCATGATCGTCAGAATCGCTACTGTGGATTCTTTTGCTCCGAAGTGGTCCAAAATCACCCGCACATTGCTCTTTCGAATCTTATTACTCGTCTCTGCAAGCATCTCCTGATTCATATCACTGTAAGACTCTGAAACTTCTACTTCCAGATACTCACAGGACACATGATACTTCTCGATCAGAGCTGTCATTTTTTCTGCTACATCTATCTGTCTGAGCGTTGCTCCCGCAAAATTTACAGCGATCGGGATCATCGGCAAATCTTCCGTCTCCCATCTGCGCAGCGTCTTACATACTACTTCAAACACATACAGATCCAGATAATGAGACAGCTTGGTCTCTTCCAGGAGTGTCAGATATTTTCCTGGATTCATAATACCCAGATCTTTGTGGTGATAGCGCACCACTGCTTCTGCTCCGACTACTTCCTCCGTATCGACATCCACTTTCGGAACCAGACAGACAATAAAATTGCCATTCTCTATATCGCTGAGCAGATCCTGTTTGATGATAGGCTCATGATGCCCTTTTTTCAAATTCTTATAATACTTCTGCTTCTCTTCACGCATCATACCTTCTGCGCGGCCGATCAGCTTTTCTGCATCAATATCCACTTTCTCCCAGGCATAACCGACAGAGACCAGTCCAAGACTGATATTATCAAGTTTATGATGAGCGTCGTTCACACTTTTGATAAATGTATCATATGTCGCATCCTCTACCGCTACCAGATACTCATCTCCGGTCATTCGGAACACCAGAGAGCTGCGGAAATGCTCCTCCAGCACTTCACCCACACGGATTACAACCTCATCCCCATATTCATGTCCAAATTCCCGGTTAAAGTTCTTCAATCCATTGATGTCCACAGATACTGCTCCCAGTGACTTGTGCTCTTTTTTCTGTACGTCCGACATATATCTGACAAAGCTGTTTCTGTTCATCAAACCAGTCAGATCATCATGATAACTCAGATATTCCTGCTGCTTCTGCATCTTCTGCAAAAGAATAGACTGTGAAATATATGGAAGGAGAGACCTCATAAAAGAAATCTCACATCCGCCTCTGTGTACCCCTACCGCTGCAAGAACTGCCGTAATTCCGTCTTCCAATGGCTGAGAAACACTGTAGTCTGCTTCTGTCGTATCCGTGATATCCTGTCGGATCCACCGCGGCCACTGCTCTTTATCAAGCATCTTGATCTTATCCCGCTGCCACGGCACAAATTCAGCACACCACTCATAGATTGTAAGAATCTCCTCTTCATCTCTCTCGATATAATACACATATTCTGAATCGTAGTAATCGCGTATCGTACCGAGCACGTCATTCATAATCTCCAGGATCGAACGCTGTTTATAATTCTCACTCATAGTTTCTTTCCCCCGATATCATCCTGCTCCGTTGGATATAAAATTTAAGAATACTCCATTTCTTGCTCATCCACGGAAACACATATAGTTATTTTATAATAATATCTTTTAAAATGCAAGAAATTGTGAGTTTGTGAAAAAGATACAAAAAAATGACCATACAAAGAAAGTGGGAGCCTGTTCTCTGCATGATCATTTTGGCAATATTTTGGTTTTATTTTGATTTTCGTGCTATTTGATATAGCTTACATGTTTGCAGATTTCGTGAATTGCTTTCTCTTTTCTTTCATTGAAAACAACTTTATTTTCTTCAAACAAATTTCGTCCGTCTGTATCGATCGATACGATCAGAGGTCCAAATTCTTTTACGCGGCAATGCCATAAGGTTTCCGGCATTCCCAGATCTCTCCACTGTGCATCTACAATTTCTTCCACTTCCGCGGCAGCTACCACTGCATTTCCGGCAGGGAACACACAGTGGATCGCCTTATAGTTTTTACATGCATACTCTGTGTTTGGACCCATGCCTCCTTTTCCGATGATCACTTTCACACCGGTCTGTTCCACAAATTCTTTTTCGAATTTCTCCATACGCATACTGGTTGTGGGACCAACAGATACCATTTCAAACTTGTCATCCGCAAGAGGCCGGATGATCGGTCCTGCATGAAAGATTGCAGCGTCTTTTACATTTACGGGAAGCTCTCTGCCACCCTCAACAAGCCGTCTGTGTGCCACATCACGACAGGTTGTCATACTTCCGTTCAGATAAATAATATCTCCGATATGGATATCTGCCAGATCCTCAGCAGATATCGGTGTTGTTAAAATTTTCTTTCCATCTTTGATTTCCAACATTATAAAGTCACCCCCGAATGTGTTGTGATCGTGTAATTGAGATCCTTATCAAAAATAATGTGTCCACGTCTGTGAGACCAGCAGCCAACATTCACGGCGACACCGATTGTAGATGGATGTCTGGCTGTGTTTTCAATATGTACCCCCATTACGGAATACTTGCCGCCCATTCCCTGCGGTCCGAGTCCGATTGCATTGATCCCGTCTTCAAGCAGCGTTTCCATCTCTGCCGCGCGCTCATTCTCATTATGGCTTCCCAGCGGTCTCATCAATGCCTTTTTGGAAAGCAGTGCTGCTGTCTCAACAGATGTTGCCACACCCACACCGACCAGAAGCGGAGGACATGCATTCAGGCCATAAGAGGTCATGACATCCATTACAAATTTTGTAACTCCTTCGTATCCCTCTCCCGGCATCAGCACCATGGCTTTCCCCGGAAGTGTGCATCCGCCGCCTGCCATGTAAGTATAAATCTCGCACCGATCACTGTCTGGTACAATATCCCAGAATACTGTCGGTGTTCCTTTTCCGACATTTTTGCCTGTATTGTACTCGTCAAATGTTTCCACGCTGTTATGGCGAAGCGGTGCTTCCACTGTCGATTTTATAACAGCTTCTTTTAAAAGTGTCTCCAATTCCCCAATCAACGGAAAATTCGTTCCACATTTTACCCAGAACTGTAATACACCCGTATCCTGACAGCTTGGTCTGTTCAATTCTTTTGCCAGTACCTGATTTTTCTTCATTGTCTCATAGATGACTTTTGAAAGCGGACTGTCCTCTTTTTCTGCCAGTTCATCCAACTTTGCAATAATATCATCCGGCAGCACTTTTGCGATATATGACACAAAATTTGCCATATAATCCGTAAGCTGCTCTACTTGTTCTTTCTTACTCATGTTTCTGCCTCCTTTGATTTTTTACATCTATAATCAGATGCTGTTTATTTTCACAATTATCATCATCCTTTTATGGAAAGAATGGAAATGCAATCGGAAGGATGATCATACTCACAACCGTTGCTATGATAATCAATGGAAATCCTGCTTTTACAAAATCCATAAAGCGATAACCGCCGACTCCCACAACCATGGTATTTGCCGGCATTCCGATCGGGGTTACATAAGCACAGGAACCTCCGATCACACATGCCATCAATACTGCTCTCGGATCTGCTCCGATTCTCTGTGCAATAGATAAGCAGATTGGAACCAGCAACGCTGTGGTTGCCGTATTTGACATAAAATTAGTCATTACACAGCACAGCAAAAATACAACCAGTGTCAAAAGATATGGTGATGGATCCGCGCCAAGCGCGCCAATTACTTTTTCTGCGATCATCTCTCCCGCTCCGGTCTTCTGAAGTGCCGCTGCAAGAGATAAGGTACCCCCAAACAGGAAAATTGTTTTCAGATCAATGGATTTTAACGCATCTCTTTCAGAGATCACTCCGCTCAGAATCAGCAGCAATGCTCCGATTCCTCCGGAAATACACAAATCAATCCCTATCTGCTCTTCAAAAATCATGGCCAGCAAAGTCAGCACCAGAATGATCAGTGACATCCACTGTTTCCATTTTGGCACTTGATCAAAATCTTTTTTTGTATCGAATGTCTCCTCTTCTTTCGGATCACATTCCGGAAGTAGTTTATATCCTATGGTTGCATAAAATAAAATTCCTGCAATCAGGATCGGCATCCCTACAATGGCATATTCGAAGAAACCGAATTTCAAATTTATTTTTTCAAGAGCACTCTGTGCGATCATATTGCCTGGTGCCCCGATCAGGGAAAGATTCCCTCCCATGGCTGCCGCAAACACAAGCGGCATCAGTAATTTTGATCTTTTGTACCCTGATTTTGCTGCAATTCCGATAACAACCGGGATCAATACTGCTGCAGTGCCTGTATTGGAAAGCACCCCGCTCATCAAACCTACGATCACCATAATCGCAACGATCAGCATACGTTCTGTTTTGGCAAACCGGGTTACAATGCCTCCAATCTTGTTTGCCATTCCGGTTTCAAATAATGCTCCTCCTACAATGAACATTGCTACAAACAGAATCACATTGCTGTCAATAAATCCCGCAAATGCAGTCTGCACATCCAGCACGCCTGTAACAGTCAATCCAATACAGACGATCATTGAAGTCACCCCAAGTGGTATCTTTTCAAGAACAAACATAACTACCGCAAACAGGAGAAACAAAAGTGTTATTGTTGACGGACTCATTTGTTTTCCTCCAATCCATTTTTCTATTCACATCACAGCGCTGTCTGCTATGGTTTCATTATAGAAATTGTATGGATAGTTGTACATTTACTTAAAATGATACCGCTATAAAAAAAGATTATGATACTCTGCATATTTAAGCATTTCCGACAAAAATTATGGTATAATTATGAGAAGCAAAGACTGCTGTTTTGATGATTTTGAACAAAATCATAGTAAGAAAAAAATCTTTGATATTTTAGAAAACAAGAAAGAAATGGGGAAACTGCCAATGAAGATCATTCAGTTAGAATACTTTTGTGCCGTCTGTCGCTACCACAGTATCACACAGGCTGCACAGAAACTCTATGTCACACAGCCCGCGATTTCGAACGCAATCAGAGAACTGGAAAAAGAATTTTCCGTCAGCCTGTTCAGCCGGACAAAGAACCATATCGTTCTGACAAAAGAAGGAGAAGCATTTTATCAGAAAGCCAGTGTACTTCTGGACAATATTCATGAGACAACTTCAAAGCTTTACGATCTCGGAAAGCAGGTTGCACCGATTCGCATCGGTATTCCGCCGCTTTTGAGCACTGTCTTTTTCCCGGATATGCTGACCGGCTTTTACAAAAAATATCCTGATACTCCAGTCGAACTTTTTGAATACGGATCTGTCCGTGCGGCAAATCTGGTACTCGAAGATACTCTGGATCTGGCACTTGTCAATCTCAACTTTTATGAAACCAACAAACTGAATTCCTGTCAGCTTCTTTCTGACCAGCTTGTATTCTGTGTTTCCAGGGATCATCCACTGGTAAAAGAAAAAAGTGTATCGATCGAAATGTTAAAAGATGAACCATTGATCATGTACAATACAGATTCTGTTCAAAATCAGGCTCTGCTCTCAATTTTTGACTCGATCAAAGTAAAACCTCATGTAATCTTAAATGCCAGCCAGCTTTACACCATTCAGGCTTTTGTCCAGAAAAATCTGGGCGGAGCTATCCTCTACTCCTCGCTCCTCAAAAATATGCACGGAATCAAGGGGATCCCTATCACGCCGACAATCACACAGGAAATCGGACTCGTATGGCAAAAAGGCAGATATCTGAACAGCAGCACCGAAAAATTTATCACCTTTACAAAGGACTTTATGCAATTGTGATCCCTTCTGAGCAGACGATCACCTGTGTCCTGATCGATCCGGATGAAAAGATGCTCTGCATTTTTCATAATTCGCCTAAGATATAGAGGGGTCAGTTTTTGCCTGACCCCTTCACAAAACAGCCGTGTTTTATTCCTTCCAATATTTCTCTACAATCTCCTCAGCCTTTTCCACCGCACAGGAAAATTTCTTCTGAACCCGTTCTATGATCTCTTCTTTCGAAAATCCTACCTCCTGATATGCCTCCACAGCTCCCTGTTCAATTCCATCCTGATACAAATCTTCTAATGCTTTACACATATCCACCTGCTCCTCTCTCTTTTCTTTTTCAAATGCTTGTTTTAATATTGTTTCAGAATGCAGAAATTCTCGAAGTACCTGATAAGTCTCTTCATCCACATGCCGAAAGTATTGTTCTTTACTTTTTACGTAATGCAGCAATTTTTCTTTATCCTGCCTACATTGTAACATTCCGAAAATCTCCTGTAAATCCGTATGAAAACGCTCCAATTCCTTTACATTTCCCGCATCGATCAAATTGATCCGATAGTTGGATATATATTTTTTCAGAATCTCGTTCTTATCCTCATCCTCACTCCATCTTAAAATCCCATAAAGATCCTGACTTCCATCCCAAACGTCCGGGTGATAATAAAACACCAGAGTGATCACCGGAACCAACCTGTCTTCCTTCCGAAACCGCGACAAAAATTCAGCTTCCGCGACTTTTTGTTTTTCTGCCGCTTCCAGACACTTCCAGGACTGTCGAATCTGCTCAACATAAGACAGGCTGTCATACAACATATTTCTCACAGTCATGGCATAATGTACATTCTCTTGATTTTCACACGCCAACAGTACCAGATATGCCCCCTGCTCCCATCGCATAATGATATCCCGATATCGTTGAACCTCCTTTGCTTTTTCATTTTTATCAGATACAAGAATATCGGTCTCTCCCGTTGCCGGATGCAAATCCTCCGGCAATATCACTTGCTTTCCCTGAAATACAATCCCGTTAAACAAATCTGCAAACCGCCTGGGATTTCCAAGCCATTGCTTTACTGCAGCATTTCCTTTTCCCATACTGCACTCCTCCTTCTTCTTTTCTTTTTTCATCAAAATTGAATATTCGGCGAAACTGCCTTTGAATTTGAACCGTTTAGAAACGATGTTCCAGACATTTGAATTGTCACACAGACAACGTCTGAGAATTTGATGTGTTTTCATTATACTACTTAAATTTCTTTTTTCAAGTATATTTTCACCAAAACAGCCTGTCCCATATCCACATTCTTCTCAATATGTACACAAGACAGGCTGTCCTCCTATTTCATTTTTTTGATTTTCTTAATCACCTTAAAAATTCATTGACAGATACTTACAAGCCGCCAATGCCGCCACACTTCCGTCTGCCGCCGCTGTTGTCAGCTGGCGCACTTCTTTGGTCCGGCAGTCCCCGGCTGCAAAGATTCCCGGATGAGATGTCATACAGTCCTCAGATGCCAGAATAAATCCATTTTCATCCAGGCGTACCAGACCGTCAAAGATTTCATTCTGCGGAATCTGTCCGATCGCCACAAATACTCCCGATACCGGAATGTGGAAATCCTGCCCGGTCTTTTTATTACGCAGGAACAATCTTTCTACCATGAATTTTCCTTCAATATCTTTGACAATGGAATCCAAAACAAATTCTACATTGTCTTTTTCTTTCAATACGTCTACCAGATTACTCTCTCCACGGAATTCGTCCCGGCGATGTACAACATAAACTTTATTGCAGTAGTTGGAAAGAAACTCTGCATCCTGCAGAGCCGTATTTCCTCCACCGATCACCGCTACATCTTTCCCGCGGAAAAATGCACCGTCACAGGTTGCACAGTAAGAAACTCCGGATCCTGCCAGTGCTTCCTCCTGTGGGATCCCCAGATGTCTGTGAGATACTCCTGTTGCAATCACGACTGTTTTACATGGATATTCTTTCTGGTCTGTCACGATGATTTTGATCCCGTCTTCCTCACGTACTTCTTTTACACGCTCGGAAGCAGTCTCTGCTCCCAGCTTCATCGCCTGATTCAGCAGATTCATAGAATACTGACTTCCGCTGATACTCTCCAATCCCGGATAATTCTCTACTTTCGGTGAATTTACAATCTGTCCTCCAAAATTCAGTCCTTCGATCACCAGAGTCCGTTTTCCTGCACGCTGTCCATAGATAGCTGCTGTCAGACCTGCTGTCCCCCCTCCGATAATTCCAATATCATACATATCGAGTTCCTCCGTTTTCTATTTTTCTATCGTTTTTCTGCAAATGCCCGGATATTGGACGCATTTGCAAGTTTCTGTACACCTTCTTCTTTGATCACGATCAGTGTCGGCGCCTGCATGACGCCATATTTTCTAACCAGTTCTTCATTTTCTCCCGCATCAACTACTTCATAAGAAATATTGGCTTTTTCCAGGGAATCTTTTGCAAGCTTACAGTTCGGACAGGTCTTCGTTGTAAAAAGAAGTACTTTTCCTTCCTCTGTATTCACCTCTTCGAAAATACGCTGTTCTTCTTCCTGTTCTGTCTCCCTGAAATTCTCCTGCTTCACGTGAGAGTGTTCTACATCATACACTTTTCGTTCCTTAAATTCCTGCAGTTTTCCATCATTCCAGTTCTTGACCGGACGATAATAACCGGTAATTCTGCTGTATACCTCTGTTTCTTCTCCACAGATCGGACAAGTATACTGCTCTCCGGAAATGTATCCATGATTCTTACAGATAGAATATGTTGGAGACATTGTATAATACGGCAGCTTATAATTCTCTGCGATTTTTCTGACCAGAGCTGCCGCTGACTTCCAGTCCGGAAGTTTTTCTCCCAGGAATGTATGGAATACCGTTCCTGATGTATACAGCGTCTGCAGCTCATCCTGAATATCCAGTGCGGCAAATACATCCTCCGTATAGCCAACCGGCAGATGAGAGCTGTTTGTGTAATATGGTGTTCCACAGTCCTCTGCTGCTGTGATGATATCCGGGAACTGCTCCACATCATGTTTTGCCAGGCGGTATGTGGTAGATTCTGCCGGAGTTGCCTCCAGGTTATACAGATCACCATATTCTTCCTGATAGTCGGACAGCCGCTCTCTCATGTGATTCAGAACATCTTTTGTAAACTTCTGCGTTTCCGGATGCGTCAGATCTTTACGGATCCATTTTGCATTCAGTCCTGCCTCATTCATTCCGATGAGCCCGATTGTAGAGAAATGGTTATCAAAACTTCCCAGGTATCTCTTTGTATACGGATACAGCCCTTCATCCAGAAGCCTGGAAATCACCACTCGTTTGATATGAAGTGATCTTGCGGCAATATCCATCATTTTATCAAGTCTCTCGTAAAATTCTTCCTCATTTTTCGATAAATATGCAATTCTCGGCATATTGATCGTCACAACACCAACGGAACCTGTGCTCTCTCCGCTTCCGAAAAATCCACCGGATTTCTTGCGCAGTTCCCGCAGATCCAGACGCAGACGGCAGCACATACTGCGCACGTCGCTTGGCTCCATATCACTGTTGATATAATTGGAAAAATACGGTGTTCCGTATTTTGCGGTCATCTCAAATAACAGACGGTTGTTCTCCGTATCCGACCAGTCGAAATCTTTCGTGATGGAATACGTCGGGATCGGATACTGGAATCCTCTTCCCTGTGCATCTCCCTCGATCATCGTCTCAATAAATGCCCGGTTGATCATATCCATCTCTTCTTTACAATCACCATATGTAAAGTCCTGTTCTTTCCCGCCCACGATCGCCGGCAGATTGGCGAGGTCATTTGGAACAGTCCAGTCCAGTGTGATATTCGAAAACGGCGCCTGTGTTCCCCATCTGGACGGAATGTTCACCCCGAAAATGAAAGATTCGATGCATTTTTTCACTTCCCGATATGTCAGATGGTCTGCTTTTACAAATGGTGCAAGGTAGGTATCAAACGATGAAAACGCCTGTGCTCCTGCCCACTCATTCTGCATGATTCCCAGAAAATTCACCATCTGATTGCAAAGAACACTCAAATGCTTCGCCGGAGCAGATGTGATCCTGCCCGTCACACCTCCCAGACCTTCCTGTATCAGCTGTTTTAAAGACCAGCCTGCACAATATCCGGTCAGCATAGAAAGATCGTGGATATGAATATCCGCATTCTTGTGTGCTTTTCCAATCTCCTCATCGTAAATTTCTGACAGCCAGTAATTGGCTGTGATCGCACCGGAGTTGCTTAAGATCAGACCTCCGACAGAATATGTCACGGTAGAATTCTCCTTGACACGCCAGTCTGTCACCTTCACATAACTGTCTACGATCTCTTTGTAATCCAAAAGTGTAGAATTCAGATTTCGGATTTTTTCTCTCTGCTTGCGGTACAGGATATATCCCTTCGCAACATCTGCGTATCCTGCTTTGATCAGAACAGACTCTACACTGTCCTGAATGTCCTCCACTGCAATTTTATGTTCTTTTATCTTCGGTTCAAAATCTGCAGTCACTTTCAGTGCCAACAGATCAATAATATCCTGATTATACTCTTTTTCTCTGGCTTCAAACGCTTTTCGTATCGCCTCGCTGATCTTGGTCAGATTAAATTCTGTTATTTCCCCGTCCCTTTTTGTGACTTGATACATGTTTCGTACCTCTCCTTTCTGCAGCTAAACGCTGTATTTAGTGTATCACCCACATTTTTGAATGTCAATGAAAAACACCAACATCTAGTATGCAGGTTTTCCTTCAAAAACTAGATATTGGCGTTTATAACTATTTCATCGTTTCTTTATAAGAGTCATCCGCCTGCTGTGTGAGCGCTTTTCCGCCGTTTTCATACCACTTCTTTACGAACGTATCAAAATATTCAGGCGGCTTTTCTCCCACTATGATCTGCAGAAATGTATTCTTCTCTTCTTCCAGCAATTCTTCCGGGATTTTGATTTTCTGACTGCCTAACGAAAGAGGCGGTTGATTTTCATCCAGATTCTCTTTCGTCAAAAGTCCCGTTGCCTGTATCCGGGAAGTGTATGCTGCCCATGCATTCGACGTGGTCACATCTCCTGTAAGGAATGACTTACAGATTTTATAATAAGCAGCTTCTAATCCGTTCAATTTGCTCTGCTGCGTTTTTCCATCCAGAACATCCTGTATATTTTGCTGCACTCTGTAGATCGCATCCCAGTAGTCTACATTGATATTCAACGGTCTTGCTGTCGGATCCACATTCAAAGAAAAATATTCATTGATTTCATCGGACTGCTTCTGATCTTCAAAACGACCATAATCAAACAGTGTACTCACATATTTCCCCACGATCTCCGGATGCTCATATCCCTTTCTTACCACCACATACAGACAGTCTTCATAGGATTGAAATGTACGTGTCCTGGTCGCTGCATTTCCAGTCAGCAGATACGGCTGCCATTTTGCAGTTCTGTCCGCACTATAAGATAAACTCAGTGGATTGTTCGGTGCCCACCAGTATCCGAAAATAGCCCCACACTTTCCTTCTTTAAGAAGTGTATCCAGATTTTCCTGCTGCCGCAACAGAAAGTTGGAGTCCAGAATTCCTTCTACATAAAGCTGATGCAGATAGATCAGCGCCTGTTTTGTCTCTTCTGTCACAGAACCATACACCACATTCCCCTGATCGTTCAAAATCCACTGGCTCGGTTTTGCATGATACTGGTCAAAAACAGCATCCAGCCCATAGGTTCCGCTGTTTTCAGAAACCAGATCCGTACTTCCTGCCAACCCCACCGTCTCTTGATTTCCTGCCATATCAGCTTTCACAAACTGCCGGATAATCTCCATCCCTTCCTCCAGCGTTACAGGATCGGAAAGTCCCAACCGTTCCATCCAGTCCTTGCGCAGCCACAAAAGAGAAGCTCCATGATCTACCTCTGCATCCGGAAGTGCGTAGAGTCTGCCGTCAAATGTAGCCGATTCCAGAAGTGCTTCTCCGTAGCTTTGATACATTTCCTTGATCCTTTCTGTGGTACATTCTTCATATACTGTGGTAAGATCTTCGACCATCCCACGCCTGACCAGTTCTTTGACTGTCTCCCTGCCTTTTACCACCAACAGATCCGGCAGCTGCTGATCTTCCATCAAAATCTGAACGGCCTCCTCATAAGAATCGGAATTTTCCCCTTCCAGAACATCTTCGTTTTGAATATTCAACCGTTCTTTCAAGTATCGTGTGTAGGCATTATCCTCATAAGTCGCCTTCACAGGCAGGTTTGCATTATTAGATCCAACGATTTTCCCCAGTGTATAAGTAACAAGCTCGGGATATTTCCCATACGGTGTGTGTGCTGCATTTTCCCACTGTGCGTTTATCACTTCTTTCGATTCCACCGTCTTACCGGTTTCCGATCTTTTGCAGGAAGCGATCAGGAACATCGAGAACACACATAACAGCAGTATGTATTTAATTTTTTGTTTCCTGTTTCTCATGTCCGTTCTCCTTCTTCTTTGGAATCCGTATGCATACTCTGGTTCCTTCTCCTTCTTTACTCTCCACCCGGATTTTATTTTCTTCTCCATAGAGAAGCACGATCCGTTCATTGACATTGCGCACACCATACCCTTTGGATCGATATGTCACGATTTGACTCGCTTTTTCCTCTGTCATTCCGTTTCCGTTATCTTCCACCATAAAATATAAAAACAGCTCATCATGCACAACCTTTATCCGCAATACTTTTTCGATCTTTTCCGACACATCCAGCCCGTGATCAATCGCATTTTCCACCAATGGCTGCAAAATGAGTTTCGGAATCTCACAACTTCCCATTGTATTATCATAAACTTCCTCCACCCGGAAACTATTATCGTGCATAATCAGCTGGATTTTCAGGTATGCACGGATATTCTCCATCTCGCTTACTACTGTCGTCATTGTCTCCCCCCGGTTCAGACTGGTCCGATAATAGGTAGACAATGCCAGTGTCACCTTACTGATCTCCTGTTCATCTGCTTCGATTGCCTTCCAGTTGATAATTGAGAGTGAATTGTACAGGAAATGGGGATTGATCTGCGCCTGCAATGCCCTCATCTCTGTCCTTTGTAACACAATTTTCGCTTCATATACTTCTGAGATCAGTTTATTGATCTCATCCATCATACGCCGGAAAGTACGAATGAGCACACCAATCTCATCTTTGGAATCACTTTGTACGGTCACTTCCCGGATTCCACTGTGGATCTGATTCATATTTTCCGTCAGCTGTTCCAGCTTACAGACCAGACGTCTGGAAAAGAAATAGCTTAAGATTCCTATCAGCAGAATACAGGCTGTCAGAAGCGGCAGATTTTTCAACATCAAATATCTTGCCGATTCCATAATCGTATCCGTAGGACAAAAATAACAGAATTTCCACTGATTCCCTTCCATCTCCTTTGTCACACTGGAAAAACTTTTCTGTACTTCCGAAATTGTATCCACCTTCCCGGTCTCATATTTAGCGGGAATTTTATTGCAGGAATACACGACATTGCCGTTTTCATCCCAGACAATTCCGGCAAAATCAGATTCCATGATTTTTTCAAACGGTTCGAACAATTTATTATAATCCAGTGTGATCTTCAGCACAGCATTTATCTCACTGCTCCCGTCATAAAACTTTCGGGCTACAATCACTTTATTCTGACTTCCAGTCTGTACATACCAGCGAATCAGACTTCTGTTGTTTCTGGGATACCAGCTTTCTCCCTGAATCTCCGACAAAGGAGCCAGTGTACTTCCATGGGCAACCTGAATATTATCCGCATACAGCGTGATCCCTTTAATTTCTTTGTGATACACCTGCGGCATATTCAACAACGGATCTGCCACCTGAGTATACTTCAGATATGTATTAAAATCTGATGCACGTTCCATTTTCAGCACTTTCCTGAGGTCTCCCGAATAAGACAGATAATCAATCAGATTTTCATAAATCTGCGCCTGATCGTCTATTGCATCGACTGCCTGTTTTAAAGACTCCTGCATATTTTCCATTTCCCGCTCCTTGAGCGTGTTCATCATTCCCATCTGCATATAGCATGTCACGATCAATGTCGGAATGATCCCAGCGATCAAAATCAGGATCATCAGCTTATATCGATATTTAAAATTATGAAACCGATAAAGAAGCTTCTTCATCACTCATACTCCCTTTCCTGCAAGACTCCGGTGTGCTGCCAAAATACTCCCGGAAGCTCCTGCAGAAATAAGAATTATTGGAAAATCCAACCTCTTTTGCGATCTGCGAGATCTTCATACTAGTATTTTCCAGAAGCTCCCTGGATTTCTTCATCCGGATATCCCGGACATAACGGTTCAGATTGACTCCGGTCTCCTCCTTGAATACAACACTTAAATATCCCGGGGAGAGATAGACTTGCCTTGCCAGATTCTCTACATTGAGATTTTCTGCATAATGATGGTGAATGTACTGTTTCACTTTCATAACTTCATTCCGAAATCCCTTGTTCTGCTCCTGTACAAATTTCTCCAGTTCACAGACTACCTGTTCTGTAATTGCCAGTACATCTTCAATTTTCCTGCAGCGGTACAGCCTGTCGATCATTTTTGACAATGCTTTCACATCTCCTGGATTGATCTCCTCATAAATATCTTTGACAATATTAGAAAATACAAATTTCACATACATCTCTGAAAATTTCATACTTTCTCTATATTTTCTCTCCAGCTTCTGAAAATCCTGCCGTAGATGGATACTGTCTTTATATTGAATGTCCTCTTTGATATTATTCAGGACCTGAGATTCTTCTGCCTCATCCATTTCTCTGGTCTCCTGCACTTCCCCTGCAAAGAAAATCTTCTGCCTGGGCTGATAAAATTTTTCTGCCAGTACCTCCTCTAAACCGGAAAATACTTCAGGAAGTTCCTGCCAGTCTGTAATTTCTTCACTTACTGCCAAATAGCACTCCTCATCGTACTTATTCTTAAAAAACTGATATAACTCTTTTGCCACTGTCTCATAATCTGCATATCTTTCCTGAAACAGAAATAAGGACTCATTTGCTGCCACATTCAGATAAAGGAACTGACGGGACATGTGCTCTCTGAGCTGACCCAAAAGCTTTTCTTCATCCACTTCAAAAAAGCAGTTCTCGCCGCCTGCCAGGATCATATGAGTATACTGCCCTCCATCCTGACATAAAAGCTCCGCAGCTTTTGTCCCGTTTTCTTCTTTGCCGTCATACAAAAAATTCTGCAGAAAATATTTTCCCAGATCATCCTGCTGCCTTGCAATTTCTCCTTTCTGCGTATTCTTCTCCAGAATATGATCTCTCACAGAACAATACGTCTTATGAAACTCTCCCGGATCTACCGGCTTTAGCACATAATCGACTACTCCGTAATGCAGCGCCTCCTTCGCATAAGAAAAATCATTGTATCCACTAAAAATCACTATCTCGATCTCCGGCTGCAACTCCCGTGCAGCTTTCGCCAGTTCGAGCCCTGTCATATAAGGCATTTTGATATCCGAAAACAAAATATCCACCTGTTTTTTCTGCAAAATCCCCGCTGCATCTTTCCCGTTTATTGCCTCTAAAATCTCCAGTTCTTCCTGCTCTCGTTTCAGCAGAAACTTGATCCCGTTTCTCTCCAGTTTTTCGTCATCTGCAATCAATATCGTGATCATGTCCGTCCCTCCTCTGATACATGCCAAAAAATCCGCCATGCCCCTCTGTTGGCTGCATGGCAGATTTTTTATTGATCTGTCCTCTTTATTTTAATCCATTCCCTTTTTTCTTACAAGCCTTATCCCTTCACAGCTCCTGCCACGACACCTTCTATAATATGTTTTTGGCAGCACAGATAAAAGATTACAATCGGGATGATAGAAAGTACCAGCGCTCCCATCATGGCTCCCATATCCACAGATCCATATCCACCTTTTAAATACTGTACTGCGATCGGAATCGTCCGGTATTTCTTCGTATCCAGCACCAGAGACGGAAGCAGATAATCATTCCAGATCCACATTGCCTGCAGAATCATTACCGTAATGCAAGTCGGTTTTGAGATTGGCAGGACCACCTTGAAAAAAGTCTGGATCGGAGTACATCCATCAATCATTGCCGCCTCTTCGATCTCCAGTGGAATGGACTTCATAAATCCGGTAAACATAAATACCGCCAGCCCGGCACCAAACCCCAGATAGATGAAGATCAGCCCCCATGGAGTATTGAGTCTGAGCATATTTGCAATCTTGGACAAAGTGTACATTTCCATCTGAAACGGCACAACCATGGCAAACAGACAAAGCATATAGATCAGTTTTGTCCACCATGTATTCACCCGGCTGATAAACCATGCACACATGGAACAGCACAGGATAATGACTGCAACTCCGCCCACGGTGATAAACAGACTCCAACCAAATGCCTCAAAAAACTTTGTCTGCTCGATTCCGCGGATATAATTTTCCAATCCTACAAACATATTGTCTTTTGGCAGATCAAATGGCACCCGGCTGATGTATGCTTTTTTCTTGAATGAGTTGATCACAACAAGAATGATCGGATATAAGTACAGCAGGCTGATAACAGAGAAGATCAGCGTAACCAGCCAGCCATGTTTTAATTTTTTGTTCACTACTGCTGCACCTCCTTTGATCTTGTCATGCGATTCTGAATCACGGCAACCAGACCAACGATCAGAAAGAAGATCACTGCCTTCGCCTGACCAACACCTTCATAACCGGCTCTTCCATAGAACGTATTGAAGATATTGAGCGCCAGAAGTTCTGACATTTTCGAAGGTGCACCATTGGTCAGCGCCAGGTTCTGGTCAAATAACTTGAACCCGTTTGTTAACGTTAAAAATGTACAAATCGTGATCGACGGCATTACCATCGGAATAATGACCTTGCGAAGTACCTGCCGGGAGTTGGCTCCATCAATCTTCGCCGCTTCGATCAGCTCTCCGGGAATATTCTGAATGCCGGAAATGTAGATGATCATCATATATCCAATCTGTTGCCAGCACACCAGAATGATCATTCCCATCAACCCATAGGTCCCGGAATATGTAAGTGTTTTTCCCCAATGTGCAAGCACTCCGTTTAACAGAAGCTGCCAGATATATCCCAGAATAATTCCACCGATCAAATTCGGCATAAAAAATACAGTCCGGAAAATATTTTTCCCGCGCACTGGTTTTGTTAATACCATCGCCACCGCAAATGCCAGTACATTGATCAATAACATGGACAGTACTGTAAACAACACGGTATACCACAGAGAGTGTAAAAATGTAGGATCCTGAAATACCTTTCCATAATTCTCAAGCCCGATAAATCTGGCGTCTGTCACGGTTGTAAATTTACAGAACGAAAGATAAATACCCAGTAAAAACGGTGCGATAAACCCAATGGTAAATGCGATCATCGTGGGCAGTACAAAAACAGGGAAATATCGTTTTATTGCTTTTTGCATGTCCCTCTCTCCTTCCTCTTGATGGAAAAGGCGGACGGTTTGCCGTCCGCCTCAAATCTATGTTTTTATTCCGCATGCGCTGCCTGATACTCAGTTGCCCATCCATCTACAAATGCAGTTTCCACTGCATCCCATTTTCCAGTTCCCTGTGCATATTCAAGAAGTGCAGAGCCTACATTGTTTTTCCAGTTTTCAGAAGGCATTGTCGTAAAGTTCCAGCTTACAGGTGTCTTGCCTGCCTTGTTATATTCCTCATTTGCCTGCACCAGAGGATTTGACGGCAGATAGTCTTCAAATGTGGTGAACGGTGTCACAAATCCCATCGTATTTGCAAGCATATCGCGTCCCTCATCACTTTCCACAACCCACTGCAGGAAATCCAGAGTTGCCTGAATATCTTCTTCTGAAGCATTCTTATTCACACACCAGTAGTTCTCAGATCCCGTGCAAAGTCCCTGCTCTTCTTCTCCTTTGGCACCGATGTAGATTGGAAGCATTCCCATGTCCTCATCGGCAACTTCCATATCCTTGATGTCGTTGTATGCCCAGGTCCCATTCTGATAAAATACAGCCTCTCCAAGTGCAAATTCGGAGCTTGCGTCCTCTGCCGTCTTAGAGGAGATCATAGACGGTTCACAGGTAGAATCTGTAATATATAAATCCCATATGTTTTTATAGTTTTCCAGATAGGTTCCTTTAATCGCATCTGTGGATGTAATGCCCTCATCTTTATATTCATAATAGATTGGAAGATTTGCCAGATGTGTCTTAAATCTCCAGTCAGAAGAAGAATCCATACCTGCGGATGTAAATGCACCTTTCACCCCCAATTCATCTTTGTGTTTCTGGATTCCGTCCGCAACTTTTTTCAGCGTTTCAAAATTATTGATCTCATCCACTGATTTTACAGCAGCATCTGAAAGTTCAAAGTATTGATTCAGGATCGCTTTGTTATAAATAATTCCGTATGTTTCTACTACATACGCAATTCCTTTGACTTCATCTCCTTCTTTTAACACATAAGCGTCACTGGAAATATCCTTGTAAATCTGACTGTCTGACAGGTCATAACAGTAATCTTTCCAGGATGCCAGACCGACAGGACCATTGACCTGAAACAGGGTCGGCGCCTCTTCTTTTGCCATCTCAGATTTCAGCTGGGATTCATACGTCCCGGAAGCAGCTGTCTGCACATCCACCTGAACACCAGTCTCATCTGTGTAAGTCTCTGCAAGTTTTACCCAATCATCTGCCTGCTCCGGCTTGAAGTTCAGATAGTACACCTTCCCTTCACTCTTTGCCTGATTTTTTCCTTTTTCATCTTCCTTGCCATCGGATCTGCCGCATCCTGCAAGCATCGTTCCTGCCATTGCTACTGTCAAAAGAAGTGCCAGCATTCTCTTTTTCTTCATTATCGTTTCCTCCCTTTTTGTTCGTCTCTGTTCTTGATATCTGTATTATAGAAAAATATGGAATTTTCTAAAATAATAAAAAAAATAGAAACGTAACACTTTTTGAGGAAATTATACTAAGAAGCAGTGGCTGATTATTACATGATTTTGCTCTTTTATACATGAACAATAAAATACAGGGAGGGTATGACCCGTTTTGAGCCACATCCTCCCTGTATGAAACCGTCTATTTTCTTGAATTTTCAGGCTTTTCTAACAATTGTTGTTGAGATAACTTTTAACCTACACACCCCTTAACTTCGCATTCGGAATATTTCTCTGTACAATCCCCAGTGCCTGTTCCATAATCTCTTTTGTATACCCCTTCATTCCGGGGCAAATCAAATCTCCGGAATCTACAAAGCTCTGCAGATAATATTGTTTTGCCCCCTTGATCCATCGCCCGATAGCAGCAAAATCTTCCCGCTTATGGAACTGCCGCACGACCGTGGTGCGAAATTCATAGGGAACATCCCCTGACATCAGAAAATCCACACTCTGAAAAATATTGGACATATCATATTCTTCAATTCCAATGGTCATACCATACTTATCCGGAGCATTTTTGATATCCATTGCTACATAGTCCACAAGCCCCTGTTCCACCAGCCGTCTCAGACGCAATACATTACTGCCGTTGGTATCCAGCTTGACCTGATAACCGAGCTCTTTCACTTTCCGGATAAACTCTTCGATATCCGGCTGAAGCAGAGGCTCTCCTCCGGTAATGCACACACCATCCAGAATCCCCTGCCGTTTCGCAAGGAATGAAAACACTTCCTCCTCGGAAATTGCTGCCGCCGCATCTACGTGTGTCACCAGAGAAGCATTATGACAGAACGGACAGCGGAAATTACATCTCGCCGTAAAAATCGTACACGCCACTTTTTCCGGATAATCTAACAGTGTCATTTTCTGAATTCCATGAATCTCCATCG
>SKET01000033.1_pt1 | contig 128758 bp, 150 predicted proteins | sample 4841461 | NCBI WGS metagenome assembly SKET01 (sample SAMN11008802, study PRJNA524170) | human gut metagenome | biome: Human fecal sample; material: Feces; isolation source: fecal sample from pouch patient p5 | host: Homo sapiens | place: Israel: Tel-Aviv | collected 2014-02-13
TTTTATCTACTTTTAGGTGATTTTCAATAAATTTTCATTATTATTTACTAATAAACAGACTTTTTGATTACTTTTTAGGAAAACTGTCATATTACTGTCTAGAATACCTTCTATTTTTATCCTTTTTCTGTTTTTTAGACATTGTAAACGGATACAAATATACAAACTCCATATTTTCAAATGCGGAGTTCTTTTTTTATTCAACAGACTCAATAATATTGCCTTTGCAATTATTGATTAACTCATAGTGCGTCACAACGATAATTGTTTTTCCATTATGTGCCATTTCTTGTAAATCGTCAATCATTTTGGTCATTTGTCCGTGACACAAGCCGCTTGTAGACTCATCTAAAACGATGATAGGTTTATTGGAAGCTTTTGCCATAACAAACAACAAGCAATTGCTTTTCACCACCCGATAAAGTAAAAATATCACGGTCTAGCAAATCCCACATTTCTAATAAATCCGTGTAATAATTGATACGTTCAAAAATATCTTGGGAAGGAATGTTATGATTTTCAAGCGCAAAAGCCATTTCATCCGTTGAATTAACAGCATAAAATTGCGTTTTAGGATTTTGAAAAACACTAGCCACTACTTGACTTCTTTCAGCCATATCCAAATCAAGCAAATCTTGCTCATCATAAGTCATATCACCAGATAACTTAGCAGGCTGAAAATAAGGAAATACCCCATTAATCGCCTCTAAAAGACTACTCTTTCCGCAACCTGAACTCCCCCGTTAGAACTGTGATTTCACCTGGTTTAAAACTAAGATTGATATCATCTAAGATAGGCTGGTCATAAGTTAGTGAAAAATCATTGAGTTTTAACATCATTTTAACTCCAAATCATTAAGATTAAGATGGCAAACATGGCAAACATCCAAAAATAATCAAGTAATCTCAAACGACTCTTTGAAATACTTGAACGTTCCTGGCCGACTGACATCCCTCTGGTTGTTGCTGAAGTAGCCGCATCATCTGCTGTGCGGGAGAAACACATCAAAAGCGGAACAAAACGGTATTCAATCATGCGTAAAGGTTGGCAGAAAAATTGACTAGTCACCAACCCCTGCAAGTACATAGCTTCCTTGATTTGGCGATAATCTTCTTTTACCGTATAAAAAAATCGAAACATGACAGATGATATTGAAATGATTAAGCTATCAGGACACCTCAATTTACCAAAGGAGTCCTTATGTCTGCTATCTTTTTTAATGATAATATCAAAGAAAAAGCTATTTTATTACCAAATTGTAGTCGCTTTGCCCCTCATGGACAAAGTTATTACTTGTCTTGCGATGATTTGGAAGGCTTTTATTGGACCTATGATACCGAATATTTTCGAGTCAGTATTTGTGATTTTGATTTTAAAAAAAAGACCATTTATTGTTGCGACTTGTCACGTTTTCCTGATACTGCACTTTTTTCAGCTCATATTATTTCAGCAAATGGTGAGATTTTACCACCCTATCAACAACTATCAAGCAACGATAGTTTTATGATTTGTAATCAACATCAGATTCTTCAGACTTTGCTGCATGAGCGTACTAATTTTCAAGCGGTTTGTTTTGATTTTAAACAAAAAATCATCGACGATTGCCTTGTTGGGCGCTATCAATTAAAGCCAGATGATTTGTGTCACATTTTCAAAGAAGCCAATCATTTTCTTGGAGCGGAGCTTGGAAAAATTGCTGATGACATTTTACATTATAAACTAGGCTCTTCTGCTAGCGAACTTTTCTATGAAATCAAGGCTAAAGAATGGCTTAGTAGCATTATTAACAACTATTATGCTACACAAAATGATCAGGAAATCAGCCAAGAAGACAGTGTTGTCTTGGAAAATGTCCGCCACTATATTAACGATCACTTAATGGCAACAATACCACAGGATTTACTGGCTAAAATAGACATGATGAGTAAAACCAAGCTAAAAACAGCTTTTAAAACCAAATATCATATGACAATTACCGAATATATCCAGCGACGTCGTATGGCACTAGCAGAGCACCTCTTAATGACAACTCAACTTGAAATCAAAGAGGTGGCTATCACCGTTGGCTACACTTCACATAGCCGATTTTCAAGCTTATTTAAAAAGTATGTTGGCGTTTACCCACACGATATTAAAAAGCAACCTAAAAATAAAGAAAAAGGCCCATGTCACAACTGCCTCAATAAACTCTGTGACGTAAAGACAGCCACTAAAAATCTGAAGTAAAAAAGCACGAGTTAACCTCGTGCTTTTTGTATGATTTTATTTTTTATTACGTTTTTTCTTAGCTTTTTTCATTTTGTTTGCCATGCGTTTCATTGATTGTTTCATAGCAAATTCACCAATTTTACCTTTGAATCCGCCACCCATCATTTGGCTAAGATCCATGTCTCCACCAAGCGCTGATAGGTCTGGCATACCATTTCCACCCATCATGCCTTCAAGCGATGACATATCCATACTATTTGGCATGTTTTTAGGAAGGTTATTTGGATTGATTCCCATTTTTTTCATCATTTTTTCCATGTCACCAGACATAACACCTTGCATCATTTGTTTTGCTTGGTTGAAATCTTTGATGAATTTGTTGACATCAACAAAGCTGTTACCTGAACCAGCTGCAATACGACGACGACGGCTAGGTGTTAGCAAATCAGGATTTTCACGTTCTTCAGGTGTCATTGATGACACGATAGCACGTTTACGAGCGACAGCTTTTTCATCGACTTTAAAGTTTTTAAGTGCAGGGTTATTAGCCATACCAGGAACCATCTTAAGAAGATCTTCCATTGGTCCCATATTTTGCACTTGGTCAAGTTGTTCGATGAAATCGTTAAAGTCAAAGGTGTTTTCACGCATTTTTTCAGCGAGTTCCATTGAACGTTTTTCATCGTATTCTTGACTTGCTTTTTCGATCAATGTGAGCAAATCACCCATGCCAAGGATACGGCTTGACATACGGTCTGGGTGGAAGGTTTCGATATCAGTGATTTTTTCACCAGTACCAGTGAATTTGATTGGTTTACCAGTGATTTCGCGGATAGAAAGTGCCGCACCACCACGTGTATCACCATCAATCTTAGTCAAGACAACCCCAGTGATATCCAATTGTTTGTTGAATTCGTCAGCGACATTAGCAGCTTCTTGACCAATCATGCTATCAACAACCAAGAGAATTTCATTTGGTTTAGCAAGAGCTTTAACATCACGAAGTTCTTGCATCAAAGCTTCATCGATTTGCAGACGACCAGCTGTATCGATGATAACGTAGTCGTTGTGGTTTTCTTTGGCTTGTGCAAGACCGTTTGTTACGATTTCAACGGCTGAGTGGTCAGTTCCCATATCAAAGACTGGAACATTAATTTGGCTACCAAGAGTCTTCAATTGGTCGATGGCTGCTGGACGATAGATATCAGCCGCAATCATCATTGGACGTGCATTTTCTTCTTTAATCAGCTTGTTAGCCAATTTACCAGCAAATGTCGTTTTACCAGCACCTTGAAGACCGACCATCATAATGATTGTAGGAATTTTAGGTGATTTTTCAAGCTCAGCTGTTTCAGAACCAAGGATTTCTGTTAATTCTTCGTTAACGATTTTAACGATTTGTTGTGTTGGGTCGAGCGTATCAATGATTTCATGACCAACAGCACGTTCACGAACACGTTTGATAAATGTCTTAACGACCGGAAGAGCAACATCAGCTTCAAGCAAAGCTAAGCGAATCTCTTTGGTTACTTCTTGAACATCTTTTTCAGATAGCTTTTTCTTTCCACGAATATTTTTAAAAACCCCTTGCAGGCGTTCTGTCAAACTTTCAAAAGCCATAATAAATTCTCCTACCTAAATCTATAAATTATCAATTATCTGTAAATTAATCTCGGTTATCAATACTGCTCAAAATGGCAATCTTTTCTTTCAAGAAATCATCTGATGGGTATTTATCCAAAATCTCATCAAAAATCTGACTGCGAACAATATAATCCGAATACATGTGCAGCTTCATCTCATAAGCTTCTAAAATCTTTTCAGTACGTTTGATATTATCATAAACTGCCTGACGGCTAACACCGAATTCCTCAGCAATCTCAGCCAAGCTATAGTCATCCGCATAATACAGTTCGATATAATTCATCTGCTTATCTGTCAAAAGCGCAGCATAAAACTCAAAAAGAGCATTCATACGATTGGTTTTTTCAATTTCCATAGCCTTTATTTTACCATATTTTGCCTAATTTTAATAGTCAGAATTGGTTAATCACATCCAATAAGTCATAAAAGTCGTAAGTGATATCAGTTTAGAAGCAAAAATTAGTGTAACTTTCTTTAAAATGATACAATAAAGCAAGGTTGAGACTGAGTTTAAATCGATGACGATTTGTTCAAAGAGTGCATTTGTACTAGGTAGAGGTGCTGCCGCCTCGATTTTTTCAAGGAAAATCCCCGAGGGTTCTCAACCTTTTTATATTTGATGACAAAAGAGAGCAAGAAAACTTGCTCTCTTATTTTAATTATTCTCCAAATAAAATTCGAAGCGGTCGCCGACATACTGACTGTGTACGTACTCAAATGGTCGGCCGTCTGTGAAATATGAGACCTGTGTCAAAGCAAGCACGGCATGATTTTTCGGAACCTTAAGGTAGTTAGCCACGCGCTCACTCGCATTTTTGGCATAAATGGTTTGCTGACTCTTACCAATCTCATAACCATTATCCGTCAAAGTCTGGAAGAAATGCTCCGTGATATCCTCACGCTTAAACTCACGAATCAACTTCTCTGGGATTGACGCCACCTCAAAAACAAGCGGCATATTATCCGCATAACGCACGCGCTCCATGCGAACCACATAATCACTAGTTTTCAGTTGCAACTGCTGAATCTCAGTCTCATTGGCAGGCTTACGCTGATAAGAAACCACCTGAGATGACGGGCTCTTGCCTTGCGAACGCACAATCTCTGTGAAACTCGTTGTTCCTCGCATCTTCTCTTGCACGCGATGACTCGCCACATAAGTCCCGCTACCCACACGGCGCTCAAGAATCCCTTCTTCCACCAAAAGCGTAATCGCCTGACGAAGTGTCATACGACTCACCTCGTAGTCATCTGCCAAATCACGCTCACTCGGCAAACGCTGACCAATCTCCCAAAAACCATCGTCAATCTTTTTCTTTAACACATCATGAATTCTAATATACGCTGGAATCATAACCTCTACTCCCGTTCTGTTCTAAATAACTTAGCTCTATTTTAGCATAAAATCAAGGAAGTTTTTAGTCACGGTATGATTTCTTTTGGAAAATGGCGGGGCTGTATAGGGGGAACGAGAGCCTAAGTTTATAAAGAGAGATTTAGGAAGGGGAAAAAATTAGCTAGCGCTGGAAGAATTGGGGATGACAGAAAAGAAAAAAGGTACTAACTATAAAGTTAGTACCTTAGATATTTTTAAATTTTAAAACTGATACTTCTCCTTTCGGCTAAGTACTCCTATCCTAATCTTGTTTCTTTAAACAGTTAATTATTTCGTATGGATCTAAAGAAATACTACTATCTTTAAATCCTAAAAGTTGAACATTTTTTTCATTACTACTTCTTATTGCTCTTAGATTATCTCTAATGTTATTCCAACGATAACTATCATTTATCTTTCTAACAAATTCAATAACAATGAGCAAAACAATAGCCAACCTATTTGTCGGACGTTTTGAATCTCCCTTATGAATAAAATACAAGAATTCATTCCATGACTCTCTTGTCACAGGAACCGTTTGAAGTTTAATATCTAGGATATTAGAATTATGTGCACATAAGTTTCTAATAAAATTTAAACACTTTATCCACGATAACAATTCTTCAACTTTAAAATCATATAAAGCTGCTAATTCCCTTAAAATTCTTGAATTCATCAGTTTTATAATCGAAACTAAATTTCCAAACATTAATAAATCGATTCCAAGCCATACCGATGGAAAACCATCCTTGCTTAAATTATCTCGTTGACGAAGTTCTGGATTTTTCGATTTAGATATAATATCCAATAAATTTTTTTTAAAATAATACTGCTTTTTTTCTGTCTCAAATCTATTAAATCTATTTCTATTCACCCAATTTGAAAAGTTTAAATAACCAAAAGCACCATAGTATTTTCCAAGAATATAAGAGACTTTTGTTTTTAAAGAAACTTCAATTTTTTCTATAGCGTGTAATAGATTTATTCTTAAATTTTTATCTTGATAATACCGTGTTAAAACTTGACTAAAAGAAATGCCATTATAACAAATAATTGTCTGACCATTTTCTTTGCGAGTTCTGGCTAAAGGTCGCGCAAATTCCTTTAATCTATAATAACTGATATGTTCTAATTTCTTAACATCATCAGTTTTAACAGTCATTCCTCGTTTTTTTAAAAGCTCCAGTTGTTCATCCCAAGTGAGGGGCTGTGGCATATTCATTAGAAGATCTCCTTCTACTTCTACATACAAAAAGAACCTCCACCTCTCAGAACGTATCTGCCTAGAAGGGGGCGGAGGGATTGTCATCTGTAACTAGATTTTACATTTATTAACTAAATTTGTCAATTTTTTATATCAAACATAAAAAATAATATGTCTGTTTAATTCATCTTACTCACATGACTTTCCATAAATGCTTTGTGTTCATCTGTATATTGATATTTATTACAAAGATAATTATGGATTTCTTCAATAGATTTGTCCCATGGTACATCTGATTTTTTTGAAAAATCTTGAACTGGTACATATTTCCATACAGCTTTTTTATTATCTTGAGTAATTTTCAAAACTCCAAGTAATGTTCTTGCAAAAGGAGTTTTTATATATTTTAGAAGAGAATTAGCTTCATACTCTGTGTCAAAACTACCAATAGATAAAAATGTTTGAGTATGACCTACGAGTGGGGAACCCACGAGTGGGGTCGATAGTACTTCGCCTATCGCCCCACTTCCGTTTGCTTTCGGAAGTAATACTTTATATTTATAAAAATTATCAGGTCCTTTAATATATCCTTTATAAATGTATCTTACAACTCGTTCGTTATTCTGTCTACCTATAATTTCAACAAAATCTTGATTTAATTTATTATTTATAAATACTTCCGGTAATTTATCAAAAATATTAGTAGTTACATCGAACTTATGTCCTTTACTTAAAACTTTTTCTGCTAATGGAAAATCTTGATGTAATTTTTCTGTTAACTTATAACTTTCTGGTGCGAAAACATAGTCGCTTAATGATTTAAAATCACTTCGGTGAAAAACAAGTTTATACATCTCCATTAATTCTTCAAACGCAGTAAATGTTTCAATAGCTTCGTAATATTTATCAATATCTCTATAGGTTACTGCTATACCGCCTTTAATATCTGTATTCGGAAAAACTTGATCTGATTTTTGAGTGTAATATACAACCTTAAGATGCTTATCTTCTAGCATTTTTTTATTCCATGCCTTTGGTGTTTTTCCAGCATTAAAAAGAAAACGTGCAGGTGTAATTAGGCATACCTTATCAGCAACTTTATAAGATAATTCCATAAAATTATGATATATAGGATTATCACTCGTACCATTGGTGTTCTCCTGGTACGGAGGATTTCCGATTACGACGTCAAATTTCACTTGGTTGAATGCCTCCTCTACTTTTTGTTTGCCTTCTTCGATATCATTTTTAAGGGTATCTGTAAGGTCTTCGATGTATTTTACGTTAGTTTTATAATCACGATATCCTGTCAATGTGCGTTCGGTAATTGTTTTTGCCATTGGTGTTTTTGCAACAGCATAAACATTATTAGCTAAGATATCTTGATAGACTTTATCTGCTTCAAAGTGATTATCATCGTTTGCCACGACTTTTTGATAGTACAAGCTAATAGCTGCATGGAGCGGATAGAGTCCTGTTTTTGAATTAATATCTAAGATTTTAGTTCCTGGATGATAAATCTTACTTGTGATATCTTTTTCTACCCAATGAAGGTTAGAAGTAGCTCCGTTGGTTGTTGATGTAAAGTCATCATCGTAGAAATTAAGACCACCAACACTTTTTGCTGTCTGCATATTGACCACGCGCCACGGTGTCAAAACTGTTTCTTTATCAGGATTTTTAAATGACCCAAATAGCTCTGCAACCCTTTCAGCACGTTCGATAAAATCTAGTGAGTCAAATGATTTAGCACGCTGACGAATGATACGTCCTGCTTCGATAAAGACCTCAGCATCATAATACTTCGTGATTTCACTAAACATTCCTTTAGTGAAGCCTTTTGGCATAAATTCTTTCCAAGATTCATCATCGACTTTATTGATAAAGTCTTTAATGGTGATATCTTTATCAAAATCAACTTTCATTCCGTAAATCATCATTGGAATACGGATTGATACCCCACGAAGAATAGAAATAAGTTTTTTTCGGTCTTTCTTAGCTTCTTTGATTTTTTCAATAGCAGCTTTTTCTTCTTCGGTACGCTTGCGAGCCGGCTTTTTCTGACCTTGTTCACCAGTTTTATACTCTTCATCAGTCAAGCCGTTTTCATTGACAGTCACCTTGTTTGATGCCTTTGTTTTTTGTGTCTTACCAACAATAGCGTTTAATTTATTAAACATGCTAGCATCTTCGGCTGTTAATGTAAGTAATCTATCGTTATAAAGGCTATCATCTTCAAAACCTGAACGCACCGCTTTTTCAGCATAAACCCTCTTAAGCTGCGTTAGCATATTGTCGACATTATAAGTCTTCATTCCAGTCTCTGAACTACCAAGAATTGGCAAAAAGTTCAAAAGACTTGTCATGGCTTGTTTTTGTCCTTCAGTATTTTTCTTACCGACACCTGTATTGATTTGAGCACTTTCTGCCATAACAGTCAAAGCACGATCTGGAGCAAAGTCAAAGATATAACAGCGTTCTTTTTTACCTAGTTTTTCATGTGAGTAAGGTGTTTGTGCACGGAAGGCTGCTTGCAGATAGTTCATAGCACTATTAGTATTAGACAAGAACATAACAGCTGTCCATTGAGGGACGTTAACACCTGTTGTTAATTTACGAACAGTTAGTGTAATAGTTTTAGTTGCTGTTGGATCGTCTGTAATAGCATTTCTAACTTTTTCGATATCAGCTTCATTTGTCACGCCGTTATCTGTATAACTTCCGCGAACGACATTTACAATTTTATATTCTTTACCAAAGATAGGGTGCTCATTCAATAAATCTTCAAAAGCATTAGCTTCCTTAACACCTGGCATAATCCAGAGGGTATGACGAAGTTCATTACGATATTCAGGAGTTGAAAATGGATAGTTTGTTTTGATATCTTTATTTGTAATGTTATCTAGAAAAGTATTGACTTCTTTTTTATAGACGAGCTGCTCATTTTCATCTGTTCTGAAGAACTCTCTAAAGTTAAAGGATTTGCTTTCATCCATAAACTTCGCTTTATTCTTCATTTCAAAAGTATACATGAGCACTTTTGGCAAAGAATCATATGGATTAGGTTCATCAGGATGTTCATACTTCCATTTTGTCTTGGCCTGTTGTTCCATGGTATAGTCCCATGTATACACTTGATCTTCATCAAATTGATCTAGAAGATTAAACGGAGTACCAGAAAGCTCTAGAACTTTAGTATTTTCCTTAATAAGCTGTTTAAGGACAATGTCGCTAAGTTCTGTTTGCGTACCTTCATGTGCTTCATCAATAATGATTAAATCCCAATCTACATCAGCAAAGTCTTTTAAGTTTGTTTCACCATTGTTATAACGCAATAATTGAATCGAAGCAAAATAGATAAAAGGTTTATCGCCTTTTTTCAATGAAGTAATATGGGCACCTTTGTTAACCGAACCATACTCATAGCCTGTTTCATCCATTTTTAACTTACGATAGTCTTCAAACCAAGAATCTGACACAACAGGGCGGTGAGTCATGATAAGAACTTTTTGAAATTTCTCTTCTTTGATTAATTGTAAAGAAGTCATTGTTTTACCAAAACGCATTTTGGCATTCCAAAGCATTTTGTCTTTTTTCTTAAAGACTTTTTGAGTTTTAGCAACGGCTTCTTTTTGCTCAGGGCGAAGTTCAATTCTTGTTTCAGCTTGTGGTGTTTCTTCGATAATATTTTGAAGATATTCACGTCCTTCTTTAACTGCCTTAATAGCTTGTTTAGCTGTTTCTAAGTCTGTTTCAAACCACTCATTTCCTTCAAGGTATTTAGAATGATTAATACCAGAACGAGTTAAAACTTTATGGACATCTTTATCGTGGAACCAAGTTTTGGTTGATTTCTTGTAAGCAAGCTCTACCCAACCAAGTGTATAAGGAAGACCAGAAGTTGTCATATACTGCTTAATACGCTTTGGAGCCACTTCTCGTAAAAAATCACTATTTGGTGACCAGTCTGCCTCTAAGTCATCTTCTGAAATAGAACCTTCGCCAATTTTATGGCTACCATCGTAAGCATTAAACAAACCATTTTCATTTTTGACAGTTTGGATATAAATGAATTTACGAGTAGCAGTACTATAAAGTTCTTGTGCTTGTGGCTCTAGAAACTGACGATACCATTCTTGACTAACATCTGGATCAACATATTTAATAACAAACCAGACCAAAATGTAGAAAATATCTTGTAAGGCATCTAAAGCATTTTCTTTTGTCGCATCTTTAGAATTAATGTTATGTGCAGAATCATTTCCAAGCTGTTTTATTTTGTAAAAATAATCAACAACATTGGTATCATCAATACGATCTTTTATAAGTCTCAAGACACCATTAAAATTGGTTCTCTCAGGAATATCCATGTATTCACGGTCAGCAATTAACCAAGCTGTATTTTCAGCTACTTTTCTAACCTTGGTCAAAGTACCCTCATAATCACCTTGAACATAGCTGTTTTCTGCCATGTTTATAGTGCTGAATAGCTCTGCTGTATCTAAATCTATTGTTAAAAAGTCAAAACTTGACTCAACATTCATAAAACTAATCTCCTAATTTATAAACTTTTTGAATGTTTATTTCTTTAATCTCTTCTTTAGGTTCATCATCTTCATCATCAAAATCAAATAAACTTAGCTGACCTTCAACGACACTAGTATCGTGTTCAACCTCTTCGCCAAACAGTTCTGCAAATGCAAAAGGAATTTTTTTCACCGTACTCGGATGCCCCTTTACAACCTGCCATTCATTAAACATTAGTGGTTCACCTGTCACCGGGTGTTCTTTCGTAAGAGTATTACCTCTAATAATATTTTTATGAATCAAATAGTGAGCAGATTGGTAGATGTCACTTTTGCTACTAAGTCTCTCTCCAAAATGCTTTTCATACCAGTCAAGATAATATAAAAACATCCTTGAGCGAGCAACTTCTAGATTATCCTCTAAAAATTCTATACCGTAAATCGAAGATAAGGCAATTAGTGATTTGGTTTTCCAATTCCTTTCATCATATTGGTCGGCAACTGCTTGTAATTTTCTCTCAAGAATAGCAAGCAAAAAATTCCCGTCACCAGCTGCAGGCTCTAAAAAAGTTGTTGAAACATTTTCACAAGCTTCTTTCACCCCTGGAGTGTCTAACATTTTTTGCACCATCCAAGAAGGTGTGAAGACTTCACCATGTTTTTGAACTCTATGTTTTGATTTAATTAGCTTCTCTTCCAAAGTTTCCTCCTGAAAACGTTTCGTTGCTTTCTATTATATCACTTATATATCACTTAAAATAAAAAAATCTTAACCATCCAAATAAAAAACTTACCTAGCTCTTCATAAAACTAGATAAGTTATTCTTGGTTAGTCTTCACATTCTTCATCCTCAACCTCTTCAAGCCCTACCAATTGTCGTTGGCGTTTGTTGGCTTGGTCTGCGATGTATTTCATCACATTTTTAAATGCTTTTGCAGTGCCATTGTTAGACAGCTCTGAAAAGCTTTCGTTATATTTATCAACGATTCTTTTTACTTCTTCCTTTGTGGTCATTGTAGTCTCCTTATCTCTCCTCACACTCCCTCGACTTCGACGCCGATTGCTAGGATGTCCTTGGTTTTGATGAGGTGGTAGTGGGACTTTGTTTTGATGGTGATTTCTTGTGGGGTGATTTCGGTGATTTTGCCCCTGAGTTGTTGGCTGTGGTCTTTGTCTTTTGCGGTTGTAAAAACACCAGTGAGGTGGCTGGTGTAGAGTTGACTTAGGAGAAGAGCTTTTTGGTCTTTAGTAAGGTTGGTGTGTAGGAGTTCTTTAGTTTTGTCAGCTTTTAGTGAGCTGGTGTGTTCTGATAAGAAAAAGCCCATCCATTTTTCCATGCCTCTGTCATAGTGCTCACGCGCCGCTTGAAATGGTAAATAACTGCGGTCAATCATCTTAACTTAATCCATCCAATCCTCCTGCTGAATGCCCTCCGACCAATTTGCTGCGCTCTAAACTGCGTGAGGCTTCCTGCAGAGCATTAGCCTTTTGAATAGTCGTAAAGCCAAACTGATCACGAATAGCATCAATAGCTGATTGGAGCCTTTCTTCTTTTTCTATTTTTTCAATGTCATCAAATAAGGAAAACGTAGTGTAGGATTCATCGACTAAGCCTGAATAAGATACCGCGATATGTCTGACTGCACCTGAATCGTATTTTTTGCGTAGCAGAGTTAAAACGTGCTCAGTCAGTTGCTTGGTGTTATTGCTAGGCTCGATTTTCATTTGCGCCTGAATACGGTGCTTTTTCTCTTGCTTTGAAAAACCGACATAAATCGACACATTTGTCGTCTTCTTGTGAGCTCTTCTCAGGCGAATGGCAACCTGCTCTGCCATTTCCCTAAAAACTAACTCGATATCGGCCTTCTTACGATAATCGCGTGGCAAAACCTGAGAATTGCCAATACTCTTAGACTTAGGCTTGTAGGGCTGGTGAACGTTACTTTCATCAATGCCGTTAGCATGAAAGAAGAGGTCAACCCCCACGATACCAAGCTCTTTCTTGAGAATATCAGGATTGAAATTAGCGAGTTCTTTGATGGTAAAAATGCCAAGCTTATTAAGACGTTTTTCCATACGGCTGCCAATCCCCCAGAAGTCAGTCATCTTAGGAATCGCCCAAACCTTGGTCTCGACATCCTCGTAAGACCAATTGGCACGCATGTTCTGATTGTGCTTGGCTTCATTATCGAGAGCAAGCTTTGCAAGTAATGGATTGGCATTTGACATACCAACTGTTGAGCAGATGCCTGTTTTTTGCCAAATTTCTCGCTGAATCATGGCAGAAACCTTATCTAACTTTTCTTTCTTACCTAGGGTCTTATCTGGGATAAAATAGTTCAGCGATGAAGTTAAATCAATAAAACCTTCGTCAATCGAGTAAGGCAGGATGTCTTCGATGCTGCCATAGTTTTGAAAGATATGCTGAATCTCTAGATTTTTCTCAATGTAGCGGTCCATTCGCGGTGGCACAATCCAAGTCGCCTTTGCCCAATTTTCGATGTAAGCGACATATTCAGGCGTCGTAGGCAAACCTTGACGTTTGGCATTGTAATAAGAAAACTTGTGCGTGTGAACATCAAACGGTAAATCATAAGCTCGGCTGACATTTGACGTTCCAAAAACTTTCTTAAATGTCGGTGAAGACGCTAAAATCAAGCCACTGGCATTTTCAGCTCGGCTCATAACGCAAAGCGAAGTTTTCAAAGGATGCAAGCCACGGTCCACGCACTCCACACTAGCATAAAAGGACTTCATATCCACAAAGGCGATATCAGAACGCGGCTCTCGTGAATAATCAAAATAGCCCATATAAGTCTCCATGGTGATTAAAATCGAATCATTAACCAAGAAAGCATAAGGTGAGAGTTCGCTCTCTTTATCCTCTGGTAAATAAACCTTCGAAAAGCGCTGATGCATGACAGAATCTGCAAAATCATCCATATCAAAAATTTCGACCTTGCTATCTAGTGCTAAATCATATGAATCCAAATCTAAAATATCTTTTAAATGCATCTTATCCTCCTATGATTGGCATGAAGTTGCCGACAATTTTTCCAACAATACGTGGATTTTCACTATATGGCGCAAACTTATCATCGTAATCTTTATTGATTGACACTAAGCGCAGCCCATTTTCCTCACGATAGACCTTTTTGATGTAAGTCTGTGAGTTCCAAACGACTGCATAAACCGCACCATCGTAGTCAAACCCAGTCTCACGAATAAGAGCCACAGAGCCATTGTGATAAGTAGGCTCCATAGAATCCCCATCAATCCACGACGCAAAATCATGCGCCAAATCTTTATCAAAATAAACCGTGTCGTAATCCATGTCGTCATAGATATTAGCTCCGACACCAGCTGACAAACGCTCGTAAACCTTATAAGCAAAGCGCGGCTCTTGAACGATTGAGACGACTTTGCTTTGCTCCTCAAGTAAATCTTGAACATAAGTCAAAGCTTTTTCTTGATTCTGGTCAGTTAATTGCTTGTACAAAGTGGCAATTTCAAGCTCACTAAAATAACCATGTGGCACCTGCAAAAGTTCTTCTAACTTAGCTAAATTAGCCTTCGTGGGCTGAGTTGTTCCCTTCTCCCATGTGAAATAAGACTGCTTAGAAATACCAAGCTCCTTTGCCAACTCGGTCTGCTTCAAACCAAGCTCCAAACGACGATTTTTTAACCTTTCAGGATAATACATTACACTTACCTCTTTTATCTCTAAACTCTCACAGATTTTTAGTCAGTTATACAACTGACTTTATTATATTAAAAAAGTGGACAAGTGTCCACTCAAAAATTACCAATTCTCCCACTCAGTCTTGACAGTCACATCACCACAATCTTTAGGTAAAAACTTACTATCATAGATAGAACACCAATCTTTTAACACTTTTTGGTTTACGATTTCATTGTAATGTTTAGCTAAATCAGATGCCGTTATGCCATATTTTGTGAGATAAGTTTTGACTTTGGATTGGCCTTCAATGTATTTATCTGCGTTAGCTAGATTAAGCCGAAGCGTTTTATCTAATATTTTCTCTCTTTTTGAATAATAAACATTAAAGACAACGGTTACCTTTGAATTGATGCGCTTTTCAAAAGTCATACGAATTCCTTTATTCTTTTGATACAAATCAAAAGACAGATGTAAGTTTGGATTATAATCATCAAGATAATAATTGGGACAACTAATAATCGGTTCAAACTTATTAGTTTCATTCATGTCTTTGTCAAATATTTTATAGTTTTTAATATCAACATCCTTTATTTTATAGAAATTATTCTCCCCTAAATAGTTTTTTTCATTTCTAAATGCATTCCATCAAAAATATTTTTGGGTTGACTAAAATGATGAAGGCCAAATGCTAGTGCTACAACTAGCAATACCAGAATACCGATTAGTTTTTTAATCATAAATTATTCTTTATTTGCCTGTCGCGGACTTTATGCGATTCAAAAAAATTGAAACGTCTTTATAACTTTCAGAAATATATTTTCTTGTACCGTCTTCACCAAACGCCTTTTGTGCTTCCTTTGGAACTAAACTGTCATAAATTGTTTTTTTCACTTCATCCCAATCCTTATTTTTGACGAATTCTTTTTCACGAGTAGTACTGTCTTTGTTAACATCACGATAATAAGAAGCACTGGTCACTGTTCCATAAGTTTTTTATAATTTTCTTTTGCATTATTACAAGAACTAGTTCCTTTAACAGAATCCTCATTATACATTTCTTTTATAGTTTTACCGCCATTTGCCAGAGCATGCTGCAATCTAAGGTTATAATTTAATTGTTTAGCTTCTTGGTCGCTAAGTCCTAAATCTTGATAAATACTAAGCAATGGTTGAACAACTCTAGCTTTTTTATCTGTGATGGGGCTACTGGGAACTTCGATGTAGAAGTACGGTGAAATAACCAGATGTTTCATCCCACTGAAAACCATCATAATTAGCTGTGCCGACTACCCTTAAAAAGATATAGTCCCTCGTATTTTGAGGAAAGATGGAAAATTTCTTATCAATTCCTTTCTTAATAGTCAATAATTGCTTGGCTGTTGTTACATCAAAGCCGTATTCAGCCATCATGGTATTAACAAAAGTGCAGTCAGATTGACTAAGATTTAAATCTTTTGTTGCTGAGTAAGCTGACAAATAATTCGCCCAACCTAAATCGCTTGGAATAGTAAAAGCACCTGATGAAGCATCCCAACATGTTTTTGTCTGTGAGATACCTATCGTTAACTGGGCATCATCAATATCATTGAGTTCATCAAATAAGTGGATAGGATCCGTACTATAAGCCCGTAAACGAGCCAAAATTGTCTCATAAACATGTTTTGTCATATGGTGCCCACGCAGTAATTCTGTGTTATTGATTTCAAGTTGATACTTAAGCTCTGAAGGCATGCTAGAACGTGCCAGTGATTTTGCATAATCATTAAACTTGGCAATCATCTCTTCTTCTTTGTGAATATACTCTTGAAGCTGTTCCTCGCTCCAACTCTTCGTATCTACTTTTTCTTCATAGCCAGTTGGAAAATCGGCACTAGCTTTTTTTTAAAGTTTCCGCGTACAGTTGTGCACCTTAAGCCGGCGGCAACAAAACTAGCTGATAATAATTTCTGGCAGAATCATAAGCTTTTCCTTGCAAATTTTCAGTATCTTCTGCAAAGGTTTGGATAGCTCGTTGCAAAGCTTGATATCCCTGAACTTGAGCTTGACAAACGCTACTAATACTTGCAGACTGGGCTTGTGCTTGCTCCAAAGTCATATTAAGTCCCATTTTCGCAGTCTCCTTATACCCTTTACTTTTCCTGACGTCTCTGAACTCGAATAGCTTCAATTTTCATTTCAAGATGATTTTCCTCACGTTTTAAATCATCTCTATAATGCATGAAATTATCTACTTGCAGTTTCTAACTTCATACAAATACTCCTTTTATCATCCTAAACACTGCTAAAAGAAAGCGGTATCAGAGAAGCCTTTTTGAACAAAAGTTCTCAGTTAAAGTTGTAAAATAACCATTTTTTTGACAAGTTGTCAATTAAAGCAAAAATAAGCTTATTTAATAGTGTTTATCCATTTTCTGCTACGGAACATAAAAACCGAAACGATCAATCTAAAGAGTTCTTCTTGTGACAAAATGAAGTAAACCCAGACAATCGGAAGTTTAAGAACCAATCCTGTAAATAGCCCCAAAGGTACTCCGATGCACCACGTTCCTAAAATATCGATAATCATGATGTACTTGGTTCTCCCACCACTTCGAATAACACCACCACCCAAAATCATATTTTGAACTTTAACCGGTGCTAAAATCGCAAAAATCAACAAGAGTTGTGACCCGACTTGTCTAACATCAGCACCAACATTATATAGGTCAATGTAGAGATTTTCACCCAGAACCAAGAAGATTGATAAGATGAGTGACCCTACAAAACCATAAAAGCACAAACGTTTCGAATCCTGATAAGCTCGCTCGTAATCATGCTCACCGAGCCTGCGTCCAATTAAAATCCCCGCAGCTTGTGACAACCCAAACAAAGCCCCAATAAAGAGCCCTTGAATAGGACCAGTTAGAGACATCCCCGCAAGCTCACTCGTTCCCATGTGCCCATAAATGTAGGTATTGACATTTTGCCCCAAAGTCCAAAGCAGCTCATTAACCACAATAGGTGTTAGCATGATGAGGTACTGACTAATCTCTGAAGCCTTCATCCGCAAATCAAAGCTAAATTGACAAGTTCTATGGTAAAAATAAACCATCAAAGCCAGATTCACTACTTGAGACATTAAACTAGCTAGTGCAGCCCCCTTGATTCCCATGGCAGGAAAGCCAAAATGCCCAAAAATCAAGAGATAGTTTAAGCAGGTATTGACCACCGCAGCGACTGCACTGATGTAGAGCGGATACTTAGCGTAATTTCGACAACGCAGTTGAACCGCTAAAAGCGTTGCGACCCCAGATAAAGGATAGACCCAAGCTAAGAGCTCAATATAGGGCTTAGCCGTCCCCACAACTTCGGTATCCTTAGTGAAGATTCCTGCCAGCACATCAGGCAAGATTAAACACAAGCCCATAGTAAATAGAGCCAAGCTCAGCATGACTAAGAGATTGACTGACATGCTGGTATTAATCTTTTTCTGATCATTTTTTCCCATATACTGAGAAACCATGATACCTGTTACTGTCGCAATTGCTCCGCTAACAAAGGCAAAGACAAATTGTGGCTTTCCGCCAACTTCCACCGCTGCAATGGCAGTCTTTCCAAGCTGCCCAACCATTAATTGGTCTATCATTGAAAAAGATGACTGTAGCATGGCTTGCAAAGCTACAGGGATTGCAATCGTCATTGCTTCTCTCAAAAAATGTTCTCTTTTTGCCATAATTTTTCTCCATCATTATTACTAAGTGCATTATATCGCAAACGTTTGCATATCACTAGTGGTCTATCTGCACAATCTTTTTGGTCATTTAAACCTAAAAAAGCACCCCAGCCAAATTCAGCTAAGGATGCCTATTGTAAGGTTTCAGTTAAGATAACCAATAAATCAAGGTAGCTATCACATCGCTGCCATTGCCGATAAGATTGCCAATAAAATGCGCCGTCATGACAACGTAAATATTTCTAGTTCTGGTATAAGATAAGCTCAACGACAGCACCCAAATCATGGTCAAGAAAATTCCCCAAAAGGAAAGCGAATGTTCCAAAGCATAGAGTAGCATACTAAAAAAGGTCGTGAGGATAATTGCCTTCTTGCTATCAAACAGAATCATGTTCTTGCGGTAAAACGTCTCTTTTATTACAGCTGGCAAAAGAATAGTCGAAATAGCAAATACGGTTAAAGTCAGCCAGCTATCTCTTTTAAGTCCGATACTCCCAGTATCAAAATTGGGAAAAATCCTTCTAACAATATGGTTAAAGAAAAGGTAAGCATGAATCCTAACAGCGTCAGTAAAACCTGAATCCATTACTTTCTTCCACTTTTAAAACTCCTAAACCATTCTTTTAAGTTAAGGTCTTTGGAGATGAGAAAACAAACCAAGAGCAAAAAGTAAAATAAAGCATTGGTGTAGATAAGATAGCTTGATGGGACAATTAAACATGACAAGGCAAAGACCGCTTCAACCATAATAGGAATAGCATTTGAAGCAATATAATCTCTAAAACTAGCCTTTTTCTGTTCGCTCATCATATCCTGAAACCTCCTTTTTAGATGTGAATTTAATTTAGTATTAAAATACTAAAACATCTTTCTTCACCCAAATTGTACACCAATACTAGCTAAGCTTAAAGTTTTAAACTTAAAAAAGCTACCGAATACTAGCACGCACATCACTAGATTTGATAGCTTTTATTATGGAGTTATTGCTTGTTTAAATTCGTTTAGTATTGAAATACTAACATACTTTTTGATGACTGATTAAGCTTCTACAGGAGCGCCATCTTCATCTTCCAAGTCACCAGTTTTTGCATCGTAAGAGTGTTTGTGACCTTCAGCGTCTGTAGCAAATCCGCCTTTAGTTTGAACACCATTTTCATCAAAATGCAATTCTTGAACATTGATTTCTTGGTCACCAGTTACGACTCGACCATTTTCGTCAAAGTAATACCAAACGATACTATCCTTATCGACATCTGTGTGACAGAGATAATTGACATAATAGGTCTGATGTTTCTGATGCAACACGCGCCCCACTTCGATAAAATCATCTATCAAAATTCCTGTCTCTTCACGCAATTCACGTTTGACACACTCTAAGGGATTTTCGCCTTGCAAAGCTGAACCACCAGCAGTCGCTTCCCACATCCCACCAAGATTTTTTTGAATTTCTTTGTGTCAACAAATAAGTCCCGTCTTGATGCCTCACGATAACTTCACTCACCAAATGATAAACACCTTTTGGAATCTTTTCCCCACGAACCAAAACTCGACCAGCAATAACATTCAAATGCGCATCTTAAGCATCCCAAAGTTCCATTTCAAACCTCCTTTATTCCAAACAAATACCGTTAATAAGCTTTGATGTTATACCACTTGATTTGATAAATTCAACAAAAAACCACCTAGAAGATTTTCCTCTAAGTGGTTATATCGTTTAAACTCCCAGCAGTTCGTGGCTAACTAATCATATCGTGGCTTTCGCTCCTTGCTCTGAGACAGCTATCGCAGGGTTAATTACTAAAGATTTTTATTGCGACTTCGTCGCTAAAAATCTAGTACTACTCCCACTCAGCGATTCATGTTAACCTTGACTCACTTCAATCGCAAAGTTAACTTTCACATGCAGAGGGGTTGACATCAACTCTGATGACGCTTCGCTTATCAATCGTTGTGTCAAACATAAAAAAATTAGCCATTTGGCTAATTTTTTATTCCCACTCAACTGTTGCAGGTGGTTTACTTGTAATATCGTAGACGATGCGGTTAACGTGATCAACTTCATTTACGATACGAACAGAGATTTTTTGAAGAACATCCCATGGGATACGTGCAAAGTCTGCTGTCATACCGTCGATTGATGTGATTGCACGGATTGCGATTGTGTAATCATAAGTACGTCCGTCACCCATAACACCAACTGAGCGCACACCTGTGTTAACTGTGAAGTATTGCCAGATATCACGATCAAGACCAGCTTTAGCAATTTCTTCACGAAGGATAGCATCAGATTCTCGAACTGTTTCAAGACGTTCTGCTGTGATTTCCCCCATCACACGGATAGCAAGTCCTGGTCCTGGGAATGGTTGACGCCAAACGATTTCGTCAGGCATATCAAGAGCTGTACCAAGCGCACGAACTTCGTCTTTGAAAAGTGTGTTAAGTGGTTCAATCAATTCAAATTGCATGTCTTCTGGAAGACCACCAACGTTGTGGTGTGATTTGATTGTTTGAGCTGTATCTGTACCAGATTCGATAACGTCTGTGTAAAGAGTACCTTGTGCTAAGAAGTCAACACCTTTAAGTTTACTTGCTTCGTCGTCAAATACACTGACAAATTCATTACCGATGATTTTACGTTTTTTCTCTGGGTCATCAACGCCAGCAAGAAGGTCTAAGAAACGTTTTGAAGCATCAACACGAATGATGTTCAATCCGAATTTACCACCAAGCATGTTCATAACTTGGTCACCTTCTCCTTTACGAAGAAGACCGTGATCAACGAAGATACATGTCAATTGGTCACCGATAGCACGTTGAAGAAGGACACCTACTACTGATGAGTCAACACCACCTGAAAGTCCCAAAAGAACTTTACGGTCACCAACTTTTTGACGGATTTCATTGATTTGCAAGTCAATGAAGTTATCCATTGACCAATCGCCTTTAGCACCACAGATTCCGAAAGCAAAGTTACGTAAAATATCATTACCATATACTGAGTGACGAACTTCTGGGTGGAATTGAATACCATAAATGTTTTTCTCAGTATTTTCAATGGCTGCGTAAGGGCAATCAGCAGAATCGCCAACAAGGTGGAAACCTGCTGGAATTTCGGTAACTGCATCACCGTGGCTCATTAAAACGGTTTGTTCATCTGGTGTGTCAGCAAAAAGTTCTGATTTAGCTTTTAGATGAAGTGTTGATTGACCGTATTCGCTGTGACCAGTTTGTCCGGCTGGAACAACTTTACCACCAAGTTTATCAGTCAACAATTGCATACCATAGCAGATACCAAGAATTGGAATACCCAATTCAAAAATTTCTTCATCAATACCAAAGGCATTGTCAGCATAAACTGAATTTGGACCACCTGAAAGTACGATACCAATTGGGTTAATTGCGCGAACTTCATCAGCTGTGATTTTGTGGCTTCGTAGTTCAGAGAAGACACCAAATTCACGGATACGACGAGCAATCAATTGGTTGTACTGGCTACCATAGTCAAGAACAATGATTTTTTGAACATCGTTCAAAGTAGATTTGTCAGTCATTATTACCCTTTCTATTAACGTCAGCCCTTTGGCTAACAGTATACATTTTAATTGTAGCATAAATTTATACATTTGGCAGTAGATTTTAGGTATCTTATTAAAATTAGAAATTTAACAACTATTCCCATAATTATATAATTAACTAAAACGTTTTCTACGTTTGATTTTGGGAAATTTAGTTACTAAAAAGCCACGATTGCTCGTGACTTCTATTTTTTAATCAATCATCTGTTCCATGCGTGTTTCTTGTGGTGTCATGCCTTGGCGTTCATAGAAGCGCACAGCAGATTTATTAGCACTCCAGACATTCAACGTTAAGTTGTAACAACCAATCTCTTTGGCATACTGCAAAGCAAACTGATATAACTGCTCACCGATTTTTTGCCCACGCGCAGCTTCATCCACACACAAGTCATCAATAAAAAGTGTCTTTTGCGGTACTTTTGGCGCTGACGAATGCTCGATAATGGTAAACATATGTCCAAGAACTTCTCCCTCTTCGTCTTCATAGACAAAAATCGGACGATTATCATCAGCAATCAGCTCAGCTAATTGGGCTTCCGTGTATTTAACGCCCTTTTCTTGGAACAAATCAGGTCTAACCTTGTGATGAACCAAAAGAACTTGCTCTAGTAAATCAATCAGTTTTGATATATCGCTTTCTTTTGCTCGTCTAATCGTCATATCAGTATCTCCTTCTTACAACTTGCCATCCCATTCTGCGTAGAATTCTTTTAGAAATTCTTCCAAAACCGCGTGGCGGTGCTCTGCCATTTTTCTAGCGTGGCTTGTGTTCATCAAATCTTTGAGTTTAAGCAGTTTCTCGTAAAAATGCAGGATTGCAGTGTCCTTACCATTACGATACTCCTCAGCAGTCAAATGTTCACGGGCAGTCATGTTGGGGTCATGAATCGGACGCCCCTTGCTACCTGAATAAGCCATGCATCTGGCAATACCAATTGCACCAACAGCATCCAAACGGTCAGCATCTTGCACAATTTTTCCTTCTAAAGTTACTGGAACACTGCTACCATCTCCCTTAAAAGACATGGTATTGATGATTTGAATGATATGGTCAACGTCTGTTTGAGAGAGTTGTTGGTCGATAAGCCAAGCCTTTAAATCAGCTAGAGCTTGCTTAGGATCATCATTTAACTTCTCATCAGCCATGTCATGCACCAAAGCTGTCAACTGGCAGATAAAACTATCTGCTCCTTCTTTTTCAGCCAATTCACGCGCAGTATTTCTCACACGAACCGCATGCCACCAGTCATGGCCACTAGCTTCTGCGTGTAATTTATCATAAACAAGCTTTTCAGCCTTTTGTAAAATATCATTTTTATCAATCATAAGATGATTATATCATAAAAGCAGGACAAATTTGCCCTGCTAAAAAATAGAAAGATGTTTAAATTAGTATTCTAATACTCCTGGCCATGCTGATGTGCCGCCATCAACATTTACCACTTTATAGCCTTAGTCATCTAGAAAAAAGCAGGCTTGTTCTGAACGGGCACCACTTTGGCAAATGATATGATATGTTTTATCTTTATCAAGTGCTTGGTAGCCTGATACAAATTCACTTAAAGGAGGGTTAACCACTGTTGGAATATGTCCCAGGGCAAACTCTATTCTCTCACGGACATCGATAATGTTTAACGGCTGTTCCTTTAAAGCCTCTTGTAGTTGACTAGCTGAAATGTATTTAATCACGTTTAATCTCCTCTGGTTTTACAGTACTATAAAGGTGGTAAGCCCCATCAAGATTCTTCACTTTAAAGCCGTTTTGTTTCAAAATGCGTTCTCCAATGTAAGAACGAAGACCGCTGTGACAACTGATGATATATTCTTTGCTAGAATCTAATTCAGATAGACGCTCACGTAATTCGTCAAGTGGTATGTTAATACTATTTTCAAAATGTCCATTAAGCACTTCTGCTTTTGTACGCACATCAAGTAAGAGTTTACCTTTGGCTAATTCGTTAGTCAAATCATACCATTGAATATTTTCACTAACGCCTTCGATGATATTAAGTGCAGCATATCCTGCCATATTAACTGGGTCTTTTGCTGCTCCAAATGGTGGCGCATAAGTAAATTCCAATTCTGGGAGATCTGCCAAGGTCAAGTATTAATCGTACTATTGGTATTGTCATCGGCAATAAAATCAATCAAGTCATCGAATAACCAGTAGCTGACCCTAAGCAGCAAGAAGAGAAACTTGCTAAAGCTATTGATTTGATTATTAAAAAGTAGAGATTGACCGAAAAAGCAATCTCTACTTTTTTAATTTTAACTTTCAAACTTCTTTTTCTTGATGCGAATTCCTTAAAAAGGTGATATACTAACATTTGAGAAAGCGATTTTAAAATTAGTAAGGAGTCCATATGACTAAGAAAGAAATGGTAAACTTCCTATTAGATTACCTTATTATGGAGAATCCGCAATTTAAAGCCATCAATGTTCCAGATGACTCACCTGGACAAGAAACTCTCTTGCGTGCTCTTCTTAATGTCAGACCGCCAATGGCTGTCTCAACGCGTTTTTTAATCATGCAAAATGATTACCTTCAATTAAAAAAAGCTGAACGGGTGGTCGTTTTTTTAAATCACTTACAACCACTTGCGACTGACGACCGCTTGTATGTCTGGAAGGGTGATATTTCACGACTTCAAGTCGATGCTATCGTCAATACGGCTAATCGCCAAATGCTAGGTTGCTTCCAACCGCTTCACGAATGCACTGACAATACCATTCATACTTATGCCGGTGTTCAACTACGTCTGGAATGCTATAATCTTATGAAAGACCAAGGGCACGATGAACCAGAAGGTAGTGCAAAAATCACTCCTGGTTACAACCTTCCAGCCAAATTTATTCTTCACACCGTTGGCCCTGCTATCAATGAGCACTTAACAGAGTCTGACGCTGATTTGCTTGCTCAAAGCTACCTTTCTTGCTTAACCCTAGCAGAAAAAAATAAACTGGAATCTGTTGCCCTATCATCCCTAGCAACTAATCACGACAAACACTTTATCAACGAAGATGCTGCTAGAATCGCTGTAAACACTGTTAAAGCATTTCTAGATCAAAGTCAGTATGTCAAAAAAATCATTTTCAACGTTGACCAAGATGACGAAGCAGCTATTTATCACGAATTGTTGCATTAAACAAACCAAAAGGAATTGGATAATCCAGTTCCTTTTTTAGTTTTATCATACTAATTTGTAATTTTTCCAAGTGCCTTTGCGGTAGCGGATTTCATAAATGATACCTTTAACAATCCAGTCTAAGAACATAGCTACCCAAGTTCCGAGCATTCCCATACCAAAATTGACCGATAAAAAGTAGGCGCATACCACGCGAACTAAAAGCATTGAGGCAATACCGATAACCATTGGGAAATTAGCATCTCCCGCACTACGAAAGACAACCGGCAAGACATAACCTGAATTCCAGAAAATACTTACTAAAATTCCATGAGCAAGCACAATAATCCAAACATAATGTGTCGCTTGATCTGACAAATCATAAATCATCATCAAAAAGGGCATTAAGGCAACAACAATAACTGAAAACAAAGTATTTGCAGCATGAATGATTCGGCTAACTTTTCGCTTGTAAAACTCAGCCTGCTCATAGTCACCAGCACCAACACATTTTGAAATGATAACAGCTAAACCAAGGACAATTGAAATACCTGGCAAACCTTGAAACATGATAATCGTTCCACCAACTGAGTTAGCTGCGATGGCTGCTGTTCCAAACAAAGAAACAACAGATAGGACAATCAAGCGTCCAAGGAAAAACATGCCATTTTCAAAACCAAATGGTAGTCCAATACCAAGAACTTTTTTAATCATTTGCCAATCAACTTTTTCTTTCAAGAAGTTTCCTAAAGTCAAATCTGACTTAATATGATGGGCAAACCACAAAATTAAAAACATGGCACCTACACGAGAAAATAGAATTGGAACAGCCACTCCTTCAACGCCCCAACCGCAACCATAAATCAAGCTGACGCCCATGACAATATTCAAGCCATTCATCACCAGCATGATATTCATCGGCAAGCGTGATTTATTTAAGGTTCTGAAAATCGCTGCGCCCGAATTGTAAAGAGCAATAAACGGTGTTGAGAGTGCGACAATATTAAAATAACGATCGGCTTGCGCGTGAACTTCAGGCGTGATTGCCCCAAACAAGTGACTTAAAATAAAGGGTTTAATCGCAAAAATCAAAAGCGTAATCGCTAAACTAAAGTACGAAGTGAATTTCACCAACTGATTGACTGCTTTATTGGCATTTTTGCTATCGCGATCACCGAGATATTGCCCAGCAACAATCCCACCACCAGTCGCAAAAGCCGCAAATATACTGATAAAGAGTGCCATCAAGAATTCAACCAAGGATACACCTGACACCGCTGCTTCACCCACCCTTGAAACCATGATGGAAGCAATTAACCCGACCAAAAATTCCAAGCCCTGCTCGATAATTAATGGAATAAATAATTTAGCTAAATCACGATTACTGAAAAAGTAATCCTTTTTCATAGCCCTATCCGAAAAACTGTCCATTCTTTCCTCCTATTCCGATAACTACTAATAATATTACACCTTGGAGTCTGCTCAAAGTCAAGAACTTTTTTAATTTTTCTGGAATTTTAATGATAAAAACAACCAAACTAAAGTGTTTAGTTGCTTTGTGTTATTTTTTAGGTATCATTTTCTTAGCTTTGGCTGAATAATCTGTTACCACGACTTTTATCACAGCTACTGACATGGTCATTCATGGTCATTTTCTCGGTGAATTCAAATCTTTTTCCAGTCTGATGTTGCATTAATTGATCTAAAGCGTGTGCTTTTCATCATATTTATCCAAGAGCTCTGCTTTTCCACGACCGATAAATGACGTAAAGAAGGCACCGTATTTACATGGAATTTCATGGTTGTAATCAAGTATCACTTCACCTTCAATTTGAATACATACTTTTGGATTTTGAGCAATCCAATCAAGTTTATGTCCTTGCCTTGCTCCATGCATGTAAAAGATAAATTGATCCTTTTCTTCATCGTATTCACAGCCATAATGAAGAGGACCACATAAGGAAACTCTTCATCAAAAAGTCCTAAATGTAAAATCATACTTTTCTCAATGATTGCCTGAATTTCTGCTAAATCAGTCACTTCTCGGTCACAGCGTCTCATCTCTGGCATAAATCTGCCACCAATCCTTTTTTAAACATTATAACAAAAATGTAATTTTTTTCTGTAGTTAAATATGATTTTCATTATTTTTCAATCTGTATTGCATAGCTATTTTCAATATGTTAAACTAATATCGTTTTACTCACATTAAAACGTTTAGAATTTCACATATAGGAGTTTTTATGAAACAAGAAAGTTATTTTGATGGTGGTTTGCTAAGTTATGTTGGCCACCGTATCATCGCTAGTCTGATTACTATTTGCACCCTAGGCATTTGTGCGCCTTGGGGGATTTGTATCATGGTTAATTGGAAAGTCAAACACACTGTCATTGACGGTCATCGTTTGTACTTTGACGGCACAGCCACGCAACTCTTTGGAAACTGGATTAAATGGCTCATTCTAACAATTATTACAATAGGTATTTATTCATTCTGGCTTAACATCAAGCTAGAACAATGGATTACCACACACACATCATTTAGATTAATAAAGAATACACGTGCAAAAACTGAACCACGTAAAACGCTGATAGAAGAATTAAAAGCATGAACAAATGGTTTTTAGGTTTCATTGCCATTATTTATGTAGTTTTAGTTGGATGTTCTAAAAAGACTGATGAAAAAACGTATTATGATGATAAATTTATGTCATCTCTTGCAAAAGGTTTAGAGTCAAGATGAGCTTACACAGATAGCTACGACGATGAATCAAAAGAATTCTACACTACTGCTATCAAATCGGTAAATATAGCAATCTCTCATTCAAAGATAGTAAATTACAAGAAGAAGCTATTGCTTATATCAATTCATTAAAAGAATGTAATAAAGTTGCTCAAGCATTCGGAGCAGATTCATTCTATGAAAAATGGTCCAATGCTTACGATAACAGAACTGAAGTTTTAAATAAAATTAACAAAATCAAAAAGATAAAAGCTTCAAAAGCTAATCAAAAGAATTTAGATGAACTCTTAGCTTCTGGTAAAGAAGTTCAAAACAATAATAATGCAAAAGAACAAGTTCTAAATCCAATTAACTCTTTGTCATTTGCTAAAAACGAAGAAGATTCTTTCGAAGAGTATGCATAATATAATGCTACTGTAACTAACAACACAGAATTTACAATTGAAGACTTAAGCATAGTAGCAAAATTAAAAAATGATCAAGGCGTAGTTGTTGATGAAGAATATTTATCTCTTAACAACTGGACACCTAGCGAAACTCATCAAGTTGAATTTGGGACTGATAAACTGTTCTCAACAATTGAATATAACATTGATTATATCGAAATAAAAGATAATTAAAACTGTCCAAAACCCCAGCTAGTATTTTCTAGCTGGGGTTATTTCTTTCCTCACTCCGCGATTGCTTTAGCGATTTCTTGTGGGGTGATGTTGGTGAAGTATGATGTGGTGTCGATTGTTTGAAGTTTGGCTAAAATGTCTTGGTATTCGTAGCGAAGGCCGATGAGTTCTTCTTCAATATCTGAAATGTCTTTGATGCCAAAAAAATCACCGTAAATTTTCAGTCCTGTAATCATAGATTTTTCGACTTTCACATAACTTGTCAGCTTACCTGCTGGGTAGCGGACTGAGCGTTTGATGGTGTAGTCTGGTGATTTGCCGTAAGTCCAGTCCCAAGTGCCAAATTGCTCATCAGCAAGTTTCTTAATCTCAGTTAATTCCTCATCAGAAAGGACGTACTCGGTCATATCTGGATAAGATGCTTTCATTTTGCCTAATAATCTGTCTGAAAACTCTTGAACTGTGATTTTATCTGGTAATTCATCCAAAATATTGGTCACACGCGCACGCACCGATTTAACACCTTTTGACTCGATTTTATCTTTTGAAACTTGCAGGGCATTACCAAGAACGGTCATGTCCACGTCAAAAAGCAGGCACCCATGGTGCATCATGCGTCCTTTGTAATAAGCTTGTGCATTCCCACAGAATTTCTTGCCATTAATCTCAAGGTCATTTCGTCCGGTGAAAGTCGCTGTGACTCCTAAATCAGCTAAAGTTTCAATGACTGGTTGCGAAAACGTCTTGAAATCAAACGCCCCTTCTTCTGCTTTGTTGGAAATAATTGTGTAATTCAGATTGTTAAGGTCGTGATAAACAGCACCACCACCTGACAAACGACGAACGACATGAATCCCATATTTATCAGTGTAAGCCTTATTAATCTCTTCGATTGCATTCTGGTGTTTTCCAATCACAATAGTTGGCTCATTTATCCAAAGAATAAAAAGCTCGTCTTCGTCTCGCAATTCACGAAAAGCATAAGTTTCCAAGGCAATATTGTAAGCGGGATTGTGGGACTTGTTAACGATATACTTCATCTGAAAGCTCCTTCATTTTCATTAGGTTTAGTATATCAGAATCTCAATCCACCGTCTTTTAATTTGCTCGCTAATTCTCCCAAGCTTTTCTAAACCGTCTGATACAATCTGGAATATCTTCCAAATCAATCTTACTAAATCCAAGAAATAGACTTTCCTGCAAGCAATCGGCTTTTTCTTGCCAAAATTGCATGGTGTCATAAACCCGAACCCCTTCTTTTTCTGCGCGTTTGATGGCATCACATTGGTTGATTTTATCAAGAAAAGTCACCAAAAAATACTGTCCACTGACGTTTGAAGACAATTTTATAGGCGTATTAAACTGCTCAAATTCTTTTTTAAAGGCATCATAGCGCTTTTTGAAAACATGATTCATCTTGCGAACTAAGAGGTCGTAATCACCACTTGATAGGATATTGGCTAGAGCAATCTGATTTAAGAGATTGACCATACTGTTGTAAAACTTGAATTTTTTCTAGAAAACTCTCAGTGAACTGTTCTGGCAAAACCATATAGCCCATACGAAAAAGGGTGAAAGGATTTTTGAAAAAGTCCCCAGATAAATCACACGATCCAGATAGTCAATTGATTTCAAGGCCGGAATGGGACGTTGATAATAACGGAGCTCACTGTCATAGTCATCCTCAAAAATAAAAGAATTATGCGCCTCAGCAAAACTCAAGAGTTCACGGCGTCTAGAAATCGGCATAATCATGCCAAGCGGAAATTGGTGAGAGGGTGTGGTGTAAATCATTTCAATCTCAGCATTTCTATCTACCTACGTCAATTCTAAGCCCTTGTCATCAATATCAGCAGTTATGATAGGATAGTGATTTTTCCTAAAGATTTCACGCACCTTGGGATAACTCGGGTCTTCCATCAGAACACTTCTTTTCGTATTCCCCAAAAACTGGCAAATATAATCCAGCGATTGTTGAAGCCCGCTGATGATAATGATTTGGTCTGGGTGACATTTTACCCCACGAATACGCTCCAGATGACGACTGATTTCCTTTTAGACTGAGGCGAAAAAATGAAGCAAAATCGTACAAATAATAACAAATATATTTTCTTAATTTTTCTAGCTATCTATTTTTTAGCAACTGGTGGCATCTTTGTCAAACTCAGTCCCTTACCACCAATCAACACTGGATTTTACTGTGTTTTATTTTCCATTCCCATGTTAACGCCTTTTCTCAAGAAGTCTGAGTTACAGACTTTAATCCGCAAACAAATAGCAACAATTATTCTAGCGTGGTTTTTAGCGCGTGATTTAACTTTATGGAATAGCTCTTTTTCATACACTAGTGTGGCCAATGCCAATCTTTTGGTGAATCTTAACCCATTCACCGTTATTCCAGTCAGTTATTTCCTATTCAAAGAAAAAATGATGCCTAAATTTTTGTTTGGCGGTCTCATTACGCTTATTGGTGTGCTGGTTCTCATGGCAAATAAAGTGAGTATGTCTCCAGACCGTTTACTTGGAGATTCACTAAGTCTTGGCTCATCTATCTTTTACGCCATGTTCATGATTACAGTTTACAAATTGCGCGATTCGGTAACATCAACCATCATTATGTTTATCAGTGCTTTTGGCACTTTACTAGTATTAGCTACCGTGATTTTCTTTACCGAAGGCTTTTATGTTCCACAAAATTTTGGTGAACTTTGGCCACTTTTGGCACTGGCTCTCGTCTCTCAAATTTTAGGGCAAGGCTTATTAGCTTATTGTTTGGGAAAAGCGAATGCTTGCCTATCATCCTTAATTACCCTATCTCAGCCAGTTGTTGCCGCGTTATACGCTTGGGTAATTTTCAACGAGAGCTTTAATCTCCAAACTATCATCGCTATTTTAATCACTTTGACAGGTGTTTACCTTGCTAAAACACAAACATCAACTAACATCGCACAAGAAAAAGCCTAGCTTTTTAATATTACATTCAAAACAGAAGCATCCTCAAAACTTAATTCACACTTCAATTTTCATGCTCAACTAAAAAGGATTGCAGTAAATCACTTAATTGTGACTGCAGTCCTTTTTTGATTTAGAAAAAATTCATACATAAAGAGCATGAGAATCCTATCTCATACTCCTTTTAATCTATATTAACTGGTGAGAACTTGTTGAATCATGCACAAATAAATGCCAAATTTATCAGTAAATAAACCTAAAGAAATCTAATTTCACCTGGGAAAAGTAACGGGAACTCTTGTGTATTCTCTTTTTTTCGATAATATTTTGAAAAAAAGATACTAACTTCACCGATAAATACAGAAATAACAAAGGATACATAAAGAAGTATTCTATTGTCATACCCATCGGGTATCCCATTAATAAAATGCACCACAATTACCCTAGGTGAGAATAAAAATAGAACCGTTATAAAGACAAATACTACAAAATACAGCAACCTAACATATAAAGAAAATTTATTCATGTTACACTTCCAATAAACTAGTTAATTTCATAATGTCTAATTTCTTAAAAAGTATACAACTTAAAAATAATTTTTCAAGTGTTAACATTGATTTATGCTAACTTGTTGAATCACAGCGTCTGTCAAACTATTTCTTCGGCATGTTATGGATGGCTTGTCCGATGGTGTCTAAGAAGGCTTCGTACATGTTTTCTGAGAAAGTCGGGTGCCCATGGATAGCTTGGGCCACGTCATCAACGGTCAATTCATTTTCCATAATAGTTGCTGCTTCGTTGATGAGCTCTGCAGCTGCTGGTCCAATGATATGAACCCCCAAGATTTCATGGTACTTGCTATCTGCAATGACTTTGACAAATCCTTGGGCTTCATTTGAAGCGATAGCACGTCCATTACCAGAAAAACTTGATTTACCAATCAAAATATCACCGTATTGCTTGCGCGCAGCTTCTTCGGTCAATCCGACCATGGCAACTTCTGGGTGCGTATAAACTGCTGCGGGAGTGTACTTGAGTTTTGCTTTGCGATGATTACCAGAAAGAGCATTCTCAGCAGCCACTTCTCCCATGCGGTAAGCAGCGTGCGCCAGCATTTTCTGACCGTTGACGTCGCCTGGGGCATAGATGCCTGGTATTGACGTCTCTTGATAATCGTTAACTTTGATACGATTGCCGTCCATCTCTAAGTCGAGATTTTCAAGACCTTTCATCTGTGGCACACGTCCAATAGATAGCAGAGCTTTATCAGCTTGGATAGTCTCACCATTTGATAATTTCAAGCTTAAGTAACTTGTCTCATCAATGATTTCGCTCACCCCAACATTTGTCTTAATGGTCATGCCTTTTTTCGTCAAGATGTTTTGCAATTCTTGTGAGATTTCTTTGTCCATTGCTGGAATAATGCGGTCAGCCATTTCGATAACAGTCACCTCAACGCCGTAAGATGCCCAGACCAAACCAAGCTCGATACCAACAACGCCACCACCCATGACAACAAGAGATTTCGGCATCTCACGTAAATCAAGAATCTCATCAGATGTCAAAACACGTGGCGAATCAATGCCAGGAATATTGATACGTGACACTTTGGAACCTGTAGCAAGAATAATTTTGCGCCCTTTAATGATTTCAGAACCGATAAGGACTGTTTTATCAGGGTTGACTTTGGCAAGTCCATTAAAAATGGTTACTTTATTAGCTTTTAGAAGTGAACGAACACCGCCAGTTAGCGTTTTTACAACCGTATTTTTAAAATCAACGGTTTTATCCATGTCAATGCTATAATCCGTTGAGGCAAGATTAATACCTCGACCTGCAGCAATTTTAAGGCCGTCTAAAATTTCAGCATTCTTGAGATAAGTTTTGGTTGGAATGCAGCCGACATTCAAGCAAGTCCCACCGAATTCTGATTTTTCAACGATAGCAACTTTAGCCCCTAGCTGAGATCCGCGAATGGCGGCATAGTAACCCGCAGGGCCACCACCAACGACAATCAAGTCATATTCATCTGCCGCTAAATCAGCTGCGCTAAAAACTCCAGCTTTAGCAGAAACAGCATTCGGCACTTCAAGACCTGCAGACTCAAGTTGACTAGCAGCTTCCTTGAGACTGACCTCTTCAGCAATCACTTCCCCTTCTGCTCCGATATAGCCAATCACTTCAGTCACTGGCACCACATCACCAGCTGGGTGAACGATTTTCAAAAGTACACCAGAGTCGTCAGCTTCGATTTCCATATTAGTCTTGTCAGACATGATTTCAAGAAGAATATCACCTTCGTTCACTACATCGCCTTCAGCTTTTTTCCACTTAAGAATTTCTCCTTCTTGCATGTCCACACCGAGCTTTGGCATGATAATTTCTACTGCCATAAATTTCCTTTCTTAATCTTTTTAATCTCAAATCAATAGTTCCAAAGGATTTTCTAGCAACGCTTTTAAATCCAACATAAATTTAGCACCATTCATCCCGTCGACCAAACGATGATCAATGGTCAAGCTAAGTCCCATAATTGGACGAATCACTACCTGTCCATCAATAGCAACTGGCGTGTCAACGGTCGCTGAAATTCCTAAAATAGCAGAGTTTGGCTGGTTGATAATCGGGTTAAAGGACTTAACCCCAAACATTCCTAGGTTCGTGATAGAGAAAGTTGACCCAGACATATCAGCTGCCTTTAATTTGCCAGCTTGCGCTTTCTGAATCACATCTTTTGAGGCAACCACAAAATCAGACAAGGTCATCTTATCAGCTCCATGAACAACTGGAACCACCAAACCATCTGGCAAGCCCACGGCAATACCCAGATTAACAAAATGATGCAACTCAATAGCTTTTGCGTCATTAATCAAAGAGGCATTTAAATAACGATGCTCCTCTTTTATCAAGATCTTCGCAACCGCAAGTCCAATCAAATCAGTTACAGTCACCTTGTAACCCGTTTTTGCCATGATTGGCTCAACCAACTGCTTTCGAAGCGCCAAAAGATTCGTCATATCAATGTCATAATTAAGCGTGAAAGTTGGAGCTGTAAAGTAAGACTTCGACATGCCTTCTGAGATTGCCTTGCGCATAGCAGACATTTTAATCACTTCGATACCATCTGGCACACTTTGAATCTCTTCACTACCCTTATTCTTATCGGTACCTGCTTTAGCAAAGACATCATCCTTAGTAATCTTGCCACTAATACCAGTTCCAGCGATACCAGAAAGCTCAAGGCCCATATCTTCCGCAATCCTACGAGCAAGCGGCGTCACGCGCAGCTTAGCAAACCTCACCACGTCATCTTTATGAATACGCCCATTTTCACCAGTCCCGCTGATGCTATCAAGCGCGATTCCACGCTCTGCGGCTAGCTTTCTAGCTGCTGGTGTCGCACGTATCTTACTTTTTTGGAAAATGGCTAGCGCATCAGACGGTTGAGAGAAATCAGCTGACGCTTCCTGAACTGATTCTAACTGTTCCGCCTGTTCTTCTCTCACCAAATCATCAACGTTTTCCCCTGCTGCTCCGATATAGCCAATCACCTCAGTCACTGGCACTACATCACCAGCTGGGTGTATGATTTTCAAAAGTACACCAGAGTCGTCAGCTTCGATTTCCATATTAGTCTTGTCGGACATGATTTCAAGAAGAATATCACCTTCGTTCACTACATCGCCTTCAGAGAATTTCCACTCGAGAATTTCTCCTTCTTGCATGTCTACACCAAGTTTTGGCATGATAATCTCATTTGCCACAGAAAACACCCCCTTTTAATCTACGTGCCCGTTTCGAGCCATCTTATAAATAGCCGCTTTAATCTTTTCGACATCAGGTAGGATAGCTTGTTCCAAAACACTGGCATAAGGCACGGGTACATCTTCACTCGCCAAACGCACAATTGGATAATCAAGATAATCAAAAGCTTCGCTTTCTGTAACCTGAACAGCTATTTCTCCAATAAATCCACCCGTTTTATAAGCGTCATTGACTAACATCAACTTGCCCGTTTTCTTAACCGAATTGATAATCAAATCCTTATCAAGCGGAATGAGGGTGCGAGGGTCAACCACTTCAACGCTAATGCCGTCAGCAGCCACTTCATCAGCAGCCTTAAGAACACGCTCTAACATGCGACCATAAGTCACAATCGTCAAATCGGTTCCTTCACGCTTAATGTCTCCCTTACCAAGAGGAATGTACTCACCACTATCAAGCGAAACCTCTTCTTTCTTGCCATACAAAGCCTTCGGCTCCATGAAAATGACAATATTATTATCTCGAATGGCTGATTTTAAAAGTCCTTTGGCGTCATTTGCAGTTCCAGGTGCTACCACTTTGATACCTGGAATATGTGTCAGCCAAGCCTCCAAGGATTGCGAGTGCTGAGCAGCCGATCCGATTCCAGAGCCTGACGCTACCCGAAAAGTGACTGGCGTTTTTAACCCACCACCAAACATATAGTTGTTCTTAGCACCATTATTGACAATGGCATCCATCATAATCGTGATAAAATCCATAAAAGTCACGTCAACAATCGGACGAAGACCTGTAATAGCAGCTCCAATAGCACTTCCAGCAATAGCCGCTTCTGAAATTGGAGTATCTCTAACACGTTTCGGACCAAATTCTTCAAACATTCCTACAGACGTGCCAAAATCTCCGCCGTAAATTCCGACATCCTCTCCCATGAGAAATATGGTCTCATCTTTTCGCATCTCTTCTGTCATGGCAAGATTGATCGCCTCACGCAAGGCCATTTGTTTTGTTTCAGTCATTATTTTTCTCCTCTGTTAATGAAAGGCTGCTTAGTCTACCCAGACATCTTCAAAAGCGACTGACAAATCTGGTGTAGGACTATTTTTAGCAAATTCATAAGCCTCATCGACTTCTTTCACCACTTGAGCATCAATGGCATCAAGCTCGGCAGCACTTACTAGATCATGTTCTGTCAAATAAGTACGAAATTTGACAAGTGGGTCTTTTTTCTTCCACTCATTAACCTCTTCTTTACTGCGATATTTTCCAGCGTCAGCTGTTGAATGCCCGAACCAACGGTAAGATTCTACCTCAACAATCGCTGGGCCGTTTCCAGAACGCACATGCTCAACTGCCTTGCCCATTGTCTCGTAAACCGCTAAAACATCATTGCCATCTTCACAATAAAATCCAGGAATGCCATAAGCTTCTGCGCGTGTATAAAGGTGAGGTGTATTTGTCGCATGCTTGATATTCATCGAAATACCATAGCGATTATTGATAATATAGAAAATCACTGGGAGTTTCCAAGTAGCTGCTAAGTTGACCGATTCATGAAAAGAGCCTTCATTGGTTGCCCCGTCGCCAGAAAAAGCCACAACGATATTGCCAGTTTTTTGATAATCTTGAGTAATCGCTGCGCCAACAGCAAGGGCATAACCACCACCAACAATCCCATTCGTGCCGTAATTACCTTTTTCAAAATCAGCTAAATGCATCGATCCACCACGACCTTTTGACACACCCGTTGCTTTTCCAGCAAGCTCAGCCATCATTTTGTTCAAATCCATATCTTTGGCAATACTTTGTCCGTGCCCACGGTGGTTTGAAAAAATAATATCATCGTAAGATAAATGAGCAATTGCTCCAACACTAGCCGCCTCTTCTCCAACAGAAAAGTGTGTCATTCCTTGGACAAAGCCACGACGGACTAGCTTATTAATTCGCATATCAAATTCACGAATACGCTGCATCTTCAGATACATTTCCATATATAGTTCTCGAGACAAAGTCATCTTTTGCCCTCCAATTATCTTTTTCGTAGTTCATTCATCATATGATAATATCCAGCAAATCACAAATTATTTAACCGTTTTTTTGCAAACGCCTCGAGGTAAATTAAAAAGACGCTTGCTACACCTTGGATTAACAAGATTTCTAAAATTAGTCGGCCAATAAAAAATCAAGTGGCCGGGAAAACCACTTGCTTCGGAGTTATATGAAAAATTTTTAGGATGATTATATTATATGATTTTCACTTTTATACTGCATCCGTCTTAGGACCTATTTTCATTTTTTAGGTATTTCTTTAAATGTATTGACTTATCTCCAAAAAGTTTTACAATGATAGCAGCAAAGAAAGAATCAGATGGGGGATTTGTTTTTGTTTCAACATTATAAAATTATTCAACGCTTCATTCATATCCTGTCAGCTCTTGTCCTTATCGTTTCGTGTGCCTGTATTTTCTGGCTATATCAGCACGGTTATCTGACCAATCAGGAAAAAATTCAAGCACTCATCGGTCAAGATAAAGTCTGGGGAGCAATCATATTCACTATCTTCCAGATGATGCAAGTTGTCGTGCCAATCGTTCCAGCAAGTCTGACCATGATGCTTGCTGTTATGACTTTTCATCCTTTTGCTGGTGTTTTGACAAGTTGTATCGGAATCATTATCGGAACAATGATTTTATTTTTGCTAACACGTTGGTACGGTAAGCGATTTTGCCTTCTTTTCATCAAAGAAGCCACACTGAAAAAGTACGAATCCTTGATTGCTGGACACAAATCTTTTACCGTGATTTTCATCATCTGCATGCTTCTACCTTTTGCCCCTGCAGACTTACTGGTTATGTTAGCAGCTCTCAGTAACATGCCGTTTAAAACCTTCGCTAGAATCATCATCTGCTGCAAACCCATCTCAATTATTGGTCACATTTTACTGCTTTTTTATGGTGGTGAATGGGTCATTCATATCATCTAAGTTCTGGGAATTTTTCTTAGAACTTTTTAGTTATTTTTTATAGCGCAAACGCTTGCGTTATTTGAACTTTCTGCTAAAATAAAAGAAAAAGTCTTTCTCTTTGAGGTACTCAATCATGACAAATGAAACTTTGATGCAATACTTTGAATGGTATTTACCAAATGACGGCAAACACTGGAAACGTTTGGCAGCTGATGCTTCTCATCTTGCCCAAAAAGGTATCACCAAAATTTGGATGCCCCCTGCTTTTAAAGCGACGCATGATGGTGATGTGGGCTATGGCGTCTATGACCTTTTTGACCTAGGTGAATTTAACCAAAAAGGAACCATTCGAACAAAATACGGAACAAAAGCTGACTACCTTGAAGCTATTTCAGCTCTTAAAAGTAATGGTATTGAGCCATTGGCTGATGTTATTTTAAATCACAAAGCTGCAGCTGACCACACTGAAACTTTTAAGGTTGTCGAGGTAGCACCAGAAGATCGGACAAAGGTCCTCAGTCAGCCTTTTGAAATTGAAGGGTGGACAAATTTTACCTTTGATGGTCGCTACCATGCCTATAACGATTTTGAATGGCATTGGTATCACTTTACTGGCACAGACTATGATGTTAGAACTGGCAAAACTGGCATTTTCCAAATTCAAGGAGACAATAAAGGCTGGGCAAACCAAGATTTGGTTGATGGTGAAAATGGGAACTACGACTATCTCATGTATGCCGACCTAGATTTCAAACATCCAGAAGTCCTTAAAAACATTTATGATTGGGCAGATTGGTTTGTTGAAACAACTGGGGTTAAGGGATTTCGTTTAGATGCCATTAAGCACATCGATTCTTTCTTCATGGGAAACTTTATCCGTGATATGAAAGCTAAGTACGGCAATGATTTTTACGTTTTTGGTGAATTTTGGAACGGTGATGAAAAGTCAAATAAAGATTACCTCACAAGTACTGATTATCGATTTGATTTGGTCGATGTTCGTCTGCACCAAAATCTCTTTGAAGCAAGTAAAGCCAAAGAAACTTATGATTTACGTCAGATTTTTGAGCAAACCTTGGTGAAAAATCATCCAGACTCTGCTGTTACTTTTGTTGATAATCATGATACCCAACGTGGTCAAGCACTGGAATCAACTATTGAAGAATGGTTTAAACCAGCAGCTTACGCCCTCATTTTGCTTCGTCAAACCGGGCTTCCTTGCATTTTCTACGGAGATTATTACGGCATTTCGGGACAATTTGCCCAGAAAAGTTTTCAAGATAATATTGATAAATTGCTTAAACTTAGAAAAAACGCCGTTTATGGTCAAGAACTAAATTACTTTGACCAAGCTAACTGTATCGGTTGGACTTACCTTGTTGATGACGAACGCCCAACTGCTCTTGCTGTTCTCATCAACAATAGCAAAGCTACATCAAAGCGCATGTTTGTTGGAGAAAAATGGGCTGGTAAATTGTTCACTGATGCTCTTGGCAACCAAACTGCGCATGTCCAAATTGATGAGCAAGGCTATGGTGATTTCCTAGTTGGTGAAAAATCAATCAGTACTTGGATACCACTAGCAAAATAATGATCTAAAAAAAGCGATTAGAAAATGTTTCTAATCGCTTTTTACATATTTATATTTATGCAACAAAACAAACACCCTATCCAGCTTGTGCTGTTTGCATTTGGTAATAAACACCTTGTTTTGTCATTAACTCATCATGTGTACCGTATTCTACGATATCACCATCAACCATTACTAAGATACAGTCGGCTGATTGAATCGTTGACAAACGGTGAGCGATGATAAAGCTTGTACGATCTTTCATCAACTTTTCAAAGGCTTCTTGAACAAGGATTTCTGTACGAGTATCAATAGATGATGTCGCTTCGTCCAAAATCAAGATTTTTGGTAATTTCACAAAAATACGAGCGATAGTCAAAAGCTGACGTTGTCCTTGTGATAATGACGCTCCCGCATCAGACAAGTAAGTGTCATAACCATTTGGCAACTGACGAATGAAGAAATCTGCGTTAGCTGCTTTTGCTGCTGCAATAACTTCCTCACTAGTAGCCTCTGGATTCCCATAAGCAATGTTATCGTGGATTGTTCCGACTTTTAACCAAGTCTCTTGCAGAACCATACCGATTTGTTGGCGTAGCTCTTCAACCGAGTAATCAGCCATTGACACGCCATCAAGGTAAATCGCACCCTTATCAACTTCGTAGAAGCGCATCAAAAGATTAATCAAGGTTGATTTACCAGCACCAGTTGGCCCGACGATGGCAACTTTTGAAGCGGCTGTAATCGAAAGATTCAAATGATTAATCAAAGTTTTCTGTGGTGTGTAACCAAATGACACATCTTTAAATTCAATTTGTCCTTGAATCTTATCAGCATCAAGCTGCGCTTTTACTGGAAGTGGCTCGTATTCTTCATCTAAAATATCGTAAAGACGTTCCACACAGGCAATGGCACCTTGCAATTCAGACAAGACTGATGAAATATCATTAAATGGTTTGGTATATTGAGTAACGTAATTCAAGAAAGTTGTCAATTGACCAACGGTAAAGGCACCTGACATGATACGAAGAGCCCCAACACCTGCAAGCAAAGCGTAAATCAAACTATTGATAAAGCGCGTTGATGGGTTAACCGTTGATGAATAGAAGATGGCACCTTGCGAATAATCCGCATAAGTATCATTGATTTCTGTGAAAGTATCAATCGCTGCTTCTTGTGCATTAAAGACATGCAAAAGACTTTCTTGACGAATCATCTCTTCTATGTACTGCGTTTTGCGACCACGAGATTTGGTTTGTTTTTGATACAAATGATAACTCTTATTAGCAATAAAGCGTGCTAGGAAAAGAGATAAAGGTGTCAAAATAAGCACCAAACCAAGCATCAACAAATCAATGTCAGCCATTGTCACAATAGTAATGATAATTGTCAAAACCCCAATGAAAAATTGGTTGAAGACCATCAAAAGACCATTACTTAGCTGCTCAGCATCAGTTGTGACACGACTAACCAAATCACCAGAGCTTTTCTTATCCAGATAAGAAATCGGCATTTGGTTCAATTTTGTCATAACTCTTTGACGTAAATCATAAATATAACCAAAGATCAAACGATTGTAAATCAAAGGATTTAACCATTGAACCAAGGTATTTAGAGCAATGACAATCACCATTTTCGTGATAATCGGAATAATCAAGGTCAATGATTTTGGTGATAACACCACATCAACAGCATTACCAATAAGGACAGGAAGGTAAACCGTTAGAGCAACTTGGGCAATTGTTCCAAGAGTCGCTCCAATCACAAGTCCTTTTTGAGAAAGAAGCTCTTTAAACAAACGACAGATTGTATCAGATTGTTTTCTTGCTTTCATCTTCTAGTCCTCCTTTCCTTTTTGGTGTTGTGAGTAATGGATATCTCGGTAAAGCTCATTACTTGCAAGCAATTCATCGTGACTTGCAAATCCTAGTTGATGTCCCTTATCCAAAAGCAAAATCTTATCAGCAGCCTTCAAACTATTAGTACGTTGTGAAATCAAAATCAAAGTTGTATCACTCAATTGCTCATGAATAGCAGTCAATAATTTTGATTCTGTCAAGTAATCAAGGGCTGATGTTGAATCATCCAAAATAAGAAGCGGAGCTTTTTGAACAATAGCACGCGCAATCGTCAAACGTTGACGTTGTCCTCCAGAGAAATTACGGCCAAAGGCTTCAACTGTCGCATCTAGCTGTCCTTCTTTTTCAGAAACAAAGTCACTAGCCTGTGCAATATCCAAAGCTTTCCAAAACGTCTCGTCACTCACGTCACCCCTCATTCCTAGAGTTAAGTTAGAACGAATAGTTCCTTGGAAAAGCTCAGCTTTTTGCGGCACCACACTGACCCATGAACGCCACTCACCTAAGGTTTTAGGCGATTTTTGATTTTGGAAAATAGCTAAGCGACCTTCCTGAGGTGTGTAGAGATGTGTAAGGAGTTCAACTAAGGTTGATTTCCCTGAACCAGTTCCCCCAATAACTCCTAAAAAGTCACCTGGATTTAGTTGAAAATCAATGTGTGATAGTGATGGTTCTGCTGCTGTTGGATAAGTGAAGCTCATATCGTTGACACTAACCGCAAAATCAGATGTCATTTCTTCAAGTTCAGTCGCCAAGTCTTCAGACTCTTTTTCAAAAACTTCTGTGATACGTTTAGCACTGATAAAGGATTGGTTAAGTGAAGTTACAAGCATTGTCATCTTAAGCAATTCAGTCAAAATTTGTAAAAGATAGTTAACCAAGGCAATCAACATCCCTTGAGAAAGAAGACCTTTACCAATTTGGATATTTCCTTGCCATATGACAAGAATCAAAGTGCTGTTTACCACAAGGTAAGTCAAAGGTGTTACTAAACTTGATAAGCGCCCTGCTTTTAATTGTAAGTCAGTGTAGTTTTGGTTCGCAGCCGCAAATTCTCTTTCTTCCTTGTCTACTTGACCAAAAGCTCGAATGACACGAACCCCTTCCAACTGCTGACGTGTCATGTTAACAATCTTATCTGTTGCACGACGAATGCTAGCATAAATTGGATTCAAAAGATGTGACATGGTAAAGACGATTACAAATAAAATGGCAACCATGACTAAAAAGTCGATAGTCATCTTAGAGCTGATATTAAAAGCCATGATGATGGCACCAAAGACAATAATCGGTGCACGTAGGAAAAGACGCAAGAATTGGTTAATTCCTGTTTGAATTTGGTAAGTATCACTGGTTAAGCGTGTCACCAAACTTGAAGTCGTCAGTTTATCACGATCTTCCTTACTCAAACCCATGATTTTTTTAAACAAATCCTTAGTCAGCTGACGCGTATAACCAACCGCGGATTTTGAAGAAAAGTATTGTGCGGTAATCGCCACAATGACACCGACAACAGCAAATAAGAACAAAAGTCCAATCATCAAAACAAGATTCACCTCGTTATTGCTTGGAATAATCGTATCAACGATTCGCGCAATGATAATAGGAACTAATAATTCAAAAGATGCTTCAAACAATTTGAAAAGGGGACCTAAGACAGTCTCTTTAAGGTACCCTTTGAAATAACGACTTAAATATTTCATATTTCTCTTTTTTAATAGAGATACTAAACTCTAAACTTTACTATTTTAAAATAAGCTCATCAATTCAATCAAATACAAATTGAAATGAACTTCACGCGAGTAGTAAATATTACCACCATTTCGATATAGCTGTCCACCTGAAATCAAAGCCAGAGGATGATAGTAAAAATAAGATTCACCAGTCGTGTTACCAAGACTTGGAGCTACTACGTCGCGTGAATAAGTTTTAGCTAAAGTAATTGTATTTTTACTACCATGCTTTGCAATATAATCAATATAAGATGTTCCAAAGTTATAAGCTTGAACAGCTGTCCAAACATCTACTCCTGCCTCATGGGCTAAAGAAAGATTTTCTGAAAGGACTGTGACCCCTTGGCGAATACTCGTTTTACTATCAGTGATGGAATTAGCAACACCGTCTGAACTTTCGCTAGATTGCATAACGTCGCCATCATTTCCCTTTGTTTCTGTGTAAATCATTGCCAAGACCAACTCAACGTTGGCTGTGGTGTCATTATCGTCTAAAATCTCTTTGACCATGCTTTTATACTGCAATACATTATGAACATTTTCATGAGTGACGTAAACTTGGTAGCCACAGAAAATGACAAATACCAGTACAATCAGGCGTTTTAAGAACTTAAACATTATTTATTTTGAATATCCTCTATATTTTTAATCAAGATGGAATAGGTTCCATTTGGATTTTGAATAAATTCAACCGACTCAGCATCCTCATAAACATTATTAGGAACAATTAATTGGATACCATTTGACAGTGACAATTTTTGATTCTCTAATTTTTTCGTTTGGCGCGAATGGTCAATATCTGAGACCTGAATTGGCTCTGGAATGCTTTCTTTCAACTCATCAACAAAGGTCAAACGAGCTGTTAAATTATTGTCAAAGAGTTGGTCCGCCAGCTTTTCAGGTGATAATTCTTGCTCTTCTTCCAAATTTTTGTGAATGGCTGCTTTCATTTTTGATTGGAAAGCAAAATCATCTTGTTGGAAGTTTTCAGCAATTTTTTGGGCTGCTTGTTCCACCATTTTGATCGATTTTTTGACCGACTGTTCAGGCTGAACTTGCAATAGATTCTCTGAGAAATAGTTAGCAAAGCTACCATTGTGCTTAATGCGTTTTTCAATCAAATAATAATGATGGTTAACACGATTAATCACCAAGGCTTCATCTGGTGTTTGAGCTGCAGATGGGTAATTATTTTGTGTGATTTTAATCGGACTTTCACTGTCACTTGAAATGTGTGTGAAATTTTCTCTTAACGCCACACGAAGAAAAGCAAAATGCTCAACACCGTCTTTGTCAAATTGTATGAAAACCAAATCATTTGTCTTTTGATTATCATAAATAACAAATTCTTCTTTCCAGAGCTGTGCGATTTGAACAGATGATTCCATCAAATCATCACTCAAATAACTAAGAAAGACATTGTCTTCTGAGAACGTTCCACGTTTGGCTTCATCTGAGAAAACTTTGCTTAATTTTTTACGAAAATACTCATCAATACGCGGCGTAATCGTCAATAACTGATCTGACAAAATCAATTCCGTATCATTTGGCGTAAATTGATGAATAACAATGCGCTTAATATACAAATCAATCATGGTTAAGTCTGTCTGAACACTTCAAAAAGAGTTCATCTGTTCGTTAATAAAGTGGGAAAGCATCTGTCAATGCTTTAACCTCACGACGAACCTCCTCTAAAATAGTTTCGTTTTGATAATTTTCAAGAGCTTTTACAATCAATTCAGCAATAAGGCGTGATTCATTTTCGCCCATGCCACGGCTAGTAATGGCAGGGGAACCTATGCGAATACCAGATGTCTTAAACGGTGACAAGGTTTCAAATGGAATAGAATTCTTATTGAGCGTAATGTTAACAGACTCAAGAATATTTTGTGCCAATTTTCCATTTTCAACCACTTTAGTCACGTCGACCAAAAAGACGTGGTTGTCTGTACCGCCTGAAATAACTCGAAAATCAGAATGTTGATTAAAGACTTCAGCCATAGCAGCCGCATTTTTAATCACCTGTTCACCGTATTCTTTAAAAGCTGGGGCCAAGGCTTCTTTTAAAGCGACAGCTTTTCCAGCAATCACATGCATCAATGGACCACCTTGAAGACCTGGGAAGATCGCAGAATTAATTTTCTTAGCGATAGCTTCATCATTTGTCAAAATGAGTCCGCCGCGAGGGCCACGAAGGGTTTTGTGAGTGGTTGTCGTTGTCACATGAGCATATGGAACCGGACTTGGGTGATGACCAGATGCCACAAGACCTGCAATATGGGCCATATCAACCATTAGGTAGGCATCAACGCTGTCTGCAATCTCGCGAAATCTCGGAAAATCAATAATACGTGAATAAGCTGACGCCCCAGCAACGATTAATTTAGGTTTGATTTCTTTAGCCAAATCTGCTAATTTATCATAATCGATGCGTTCTGTGATTGGGTCAACTGAATAAGAGACAAAGTGATAAGTTTTTCCTGAAAAGCTGACTGATGCCCCGTGGGTCAAGTGACCACCGGCAGCTAAATCCATTCCAAGGACAGTATCGCCTGGTTGGATTAAAGCCATATAAGCTGCGGCATTAGCTTGACTTCCTGAGTGCGGTTGAACATTGGCAAACTTAGCACCAAACAATTCTTTGGCACGTTCGATAGCCAAATTTTCAACCACATCCACACAATCAGTACCGCCATAATAACGTTTTCCAGGATAACCTTCGGCGTATTTATTTGTCAGTACTGTTCCTTGAGCTGCCATAACAGCTTTAGAAACCACATTTTCAGAGGCAATGAGTTCAATGTTATTTTGTTGACGAACTTCTTCCGCATGAATAGCTTGCCAAAGTTCAGTGTCAAATGCTTCGTAGTTTTCATTGTCAAAAATCATATCCTTATCTCCCTTTTGATAAGATCAAATCACAATCTTCTCTTGATTGTAAAAGCCGAAACAGTATCAAATAAATTCCAACTCTAATCTTTTGCAAACGTCAACTCAGGGATTTGCGCTAACAAATCTTCTTTTGTAATAGCTCCCTGACGTAAAATACGTGCAAATTCACCAGACAAATCCAAAATTGTCGAGTCAACACCAGTGATGGAAGAATCATCGGCAAACCCTTCGACTGAATTGTCAAACTGCTTCTGGATTTGCGCAAAAACTTTGCCACTTTCTTGACCAGAAATATTAGCTGATGGTCCAATGAGAGGACCAGTCTCTTTAATAAGAGCCAAAGTCTGCGGGTGTTTTGGAATTCTAAAACCAATTGTTGATAAGCCAGAATTGATCCAAGCTGGCACGCGGTCATTTGCCTGTAAAATAATTGTTAACGGTCCAGGTAAAAAAGCATCGTAGAGTTTTTTTAGATAAGTTGGCTGATTTTTTGAAAAAGCTAAAATCGTCTCGTAATCTGCCACATTAAGATTCATGGCTTTGTCTTTAGGACGACATTTTAAGCGATAAACATGTTCAACTGCTTCTTCATTCATGGCTTGTGCAAAAAGTCCATAAACTGTTTCTGTCGGCAAGATCACCGCACCACCCGTTTGAAGTATTTCTTCCAAATTAGCCATTATCCATCACGACCTTTCTATCTTTACCAAATATGTCTTCTAAGACACGGACACGTTTTTGTGGGAAATGTTTGCTAAGCAAAGCACGCAAACCATCTCCTTGCTTATAGCCAATTTCAAAATAAAGTTTACCATTTTCTGATAAATGCTCACCAGCACCTTCGATAATTTGACGGTAAATGGCAAAGCCATCCTCATCCGCAAAAAGTGCCAAGTGAGGTTCAGAAGCAAGAACATTCATCCCAACTTCATCCTTATCACCATAAGCAATGTAAGGCGGGTTTGAGATAATCACATCAAAAGTCCCTGTAATCTGACCGAAAACATCTGATTCCACAAAATCAAGCGACACTTGGTTGAGCTTACTGTTTTCTTCTGCCAATTGCAGAGCACCTTGCGAGATATCTGAGGCTGTAACTTGCCAGTCAGGTCGCGCAGACTTGAGTGAAATGGCAATAGCTCCGCTGCCTGTTCCAATATCTAAAACACGTAAATCAGCTTTGCTATTTTCCTTTAAAACCAAATCAACCAATTCTTCCGTTTCAGGTCTCGGAATCAAGACACGCTCATCAACCGCAAGCTCTAAATCACGAAAATAAGCTTTTCCAGTGATGTACTGTGGTGAGCGATGATCTTCTAGCTGAGCCATGATTGACTCAAGGATCTTCTGATCTGATTCAGTCACTTCTTTATTTCGATGTAAGATGAAATCAAGAAGACTCCAGCCCTTTAACTCACGAAAAACGTAAGTGAGGTTTTCTGGGTCCTCCCCAATTTCTTGTAATTGTTTTTCTAGTTGGCTGATTGTTTCAACGTAGTTCATTATTTATTTAACTCTTCTAGTTTCTTTGTTTGATCAAAAAGAATAAGCGCATCAATCACTTCATCCAATTTACCTGACAAAATGCTATCAAGTTTTTGCAATGTCAAACCAATACGGTGGTCTGTCACACGGTTTTGTGGGAAGTTATATGTACGGATACGTTCTGAACGATCACCAGTACCAACTGTTGATTTACGTTCAGCATCTTGTTCGTCTTGAGCGATTTGAGCAAAGTGGTCCGCAACACGCGCACGAATGACTTTCATGGCTTTATCACGGTTCTTTTGTTGTGTACGTTCTTCTTGCATTTCAACTTTGATACCAGTTGGAATGTGAACCATACGAACAGCTGTCGCAACTTTATTGACGTTTTGTCCACCAGCACCTGATGCATGATAAATGTCCACACGCAAATCTTTTGGATCGATTTCGTATTCTACTTCTTCAACTTCAGGCATAACAAGAACTGTCGCTGTTGATGTGTGGACACGACCTTGGCTTTCTGTAACAGGGACACGTTGTACACGGTGAGCACCTGATTCGTATTTCAATTTAGAATAAACTGATTGACCTGAGACCATGACAACAACTTCTTTGATACCACCAACACCGTTGTAAGAAGCTTCCATAACCTCAAACTTCCAACCTTGGCTTTCAGCGTATTTTTGGTACATTTGAAGAAGGTCGCCTGCAAAGAGGGCTGCTTCATCACCTCCAGCGGCACCGCGGATTTCCAAGATGATGTTTTTATCATCGTTAGGGTCTTTTGGTAAAAGAAGGATTTTAAGTTTTTCTTCGTAATCTTCTTTTACTGCTTTTGATTCTTTAAGTTCTTCTTTTGCCATTTCTTCAAGTTCTGGATCACCACCAGCATCTTTGATCATTTCTTCGGCATCTTCGATGTTTTGAAGAACTTTTTTATATTCACGGTAAACAGCTACTGTTTCACGTGTGCTTGCTTCTTCTTTTGACAAATCCATGAAACGTGTTGTATCACTAACGACATCTGGGTCACTTAGTAATTCTCCTAATTCCTCATAACGGTCTTCGACCGCTTGTAGCTGATCATAAATGTTCATGTGTGTTTATTATCCTCTCTCTTACAAATTCATTTCTTATTTTTCAGTTGAAAACATGGGATTAAAATAGTGTTTACGACAAACGGGGATGTAAGTTTCATTTCCACCAATTTGAATTTGGTCCCCCTCGTAAACCGGTTTTCCATTTTCAGTTCGCAAAACCATTGTGGCTTTTTTCGAGCAAAACTGGCAAATAGTTTTAATTTCATCAATTTTATCTGCTAAAAGCAGTAGGTATTTTGAACCTTCGAATAATTCATTCTGAAAATCATTTTTTAACCCAAAAGCCATCACAGGGACTTCTAGTTCATCAACCACACGAGCTAATTCGTAGACATGCTTTTTCGTTAAAAACTGACATTCATCAATAAGAACACAATAAGGTTTTTCTGGAAGAGCTTTGACGTAAGCAAAAACATCCATCTCATTAGTAATTGCAATAGCTTCACGGCGCATACCGATACGACTAGAAACAATACCATAACCATCACGAGTATCAAGTGCTGAAGTCATGATGATAACAGGTTTTCCTTGTTCTTCATAGTTATGGGCTACTTTTAAAATTTCAATAGTCTTACCAGAATTCATGGTTCCATATTTATAATAGAGTTGAGCCAAAAGTGACAATCCTACCTTCTACTAATATTCTACTATTCTATCATAAAATCGCTCATGGATAAACAAGTAGAATAAGCAAATTAGCCAGACAAACGCGTCTTCATCCCACCAGACTAAGTATTTGAGCAACAAAAAAAGCTAAAGCAAATTTTACTTTAGCTTTTATCACAAAATGTGATATCGGAAACCAACACTATTGAATAACAAATCAAAGCACTAAATAGCCACCCAAATGCCACTCCTTGTACTATTAAGTTGTTAATGCTTACTAAGAATTATAACACAGCAGGTCATGTAAATTTGATGACGCTTTATTAAAAGAATCACGATTATGTTACAGAAATGTATTGTCCGAAAAAAATCTCCAATCAAACAGCCCAAAACCTTATTGACGAAGTAAGCAGATTAAAGTATCTTATAGGAGAAAATGATATTTTTTTAATACCAAGAGGTTAAACTATGAAAGTTGGATTTAGAAAACCAAGTTTAAAGAAGAGTTTGAAAGCTCGTACTACTGCCAAATGGAAAAGACAAGCTAAAAAAGCAATTATTTCAGGATATGGGAAGAAAGGCTCAGGTTGGATTAAAAATCCTAAAAAAGCTGCTTACAATAAAGTCTATCACAAAACAACTTTTGGCTTGTCAGACATTTTAAAACTTTTCAAGTAAGCTTGTTTAAAACGCAGTGCGTTAGCACAAAAGAGAATTCAGTCTTGATTGGAAGTTTTCTAAAAATTTCCTGAATTTTCCTGCAAAATATGCTACAATGTTACTGTTAAATGATTAAAAAGGAGACTCATATGCCATTCGTAAAAATCGATTTGTTTGAAGGTCGTACTCAAGAACAAAAAGTTGAGCTTGCTCGCGAAGTAACTGAAGTTGTTTCACGTATTGCTAAAGCTCCAAAAGAAGCAATCCACGTTTTCATCAATGACATGCCAGAAGGTACTTACTACCCACACGGCGAAATGAAAAAGAAAAACTAATTTTTCATAGCAACTAAGCTTGAGGCGATTGTCTTAAGCTTTTTTACTGGCTTAAAAATTGCTTTTTTAACCAGAAAACATTATGCTAAAACTAAGAAACGTTCAGGAGGAAAAGCATGCAACTTAGTCATAGTATCCAGATGATGGGAACTACTATTGATATCTTAATCGATTCTGACACCCCAAAAGAGCACATCGCCGAAGTTTGTCATCTGCTTGAACTATACAAGAATCGCTTCAGTGCTAACGATGCTGACTCAGAGCTCATGGTCATCAATGATAACTCTAGCATCGCTCCCGTCACTGTTCACCAGGATTTATTTAATCTAATTGCGATTGGAAAAAAACATAGCTTAGCAACTCCTAGCAACCTCAACATTGCTATTGGTCCTTTGGTACAAAGCTGGCGCATTGGCTTTGATGATGCTAACGTACCTAGTCCTCAAAAAATCCAAAAAGCGCTAGCCTTATCTAAACCAGAAAATATCATTTTAGATGCAACTAAACAAAGTGTCTTTCTAAACCAAAAAGGCATGAAAATCGACCTTGGTGCTCTTGCTAAAGGTTATATTGCTGATAAAATCATGGATTATTTAAAATCAGAAAAGGTCACTTCTGCCATGATTAACCTTGGTGGAAATGTCCTTGTTTACGGTGATAATCCAAGAAACGATAACGGCATCTGGCGAATTGGCATTCAAAATCCTCAAAAATCACGAGGAAATCATATTGGAATTTTAACTCTTAAAAATCAATCTGTTGTCACTTCAGGTATTTACGAACGTCGCCTAAAAGTTGGAAATAAAGAATACCACCATATTTTTGATCAAGAAACTGGCTATCCTATCGAAACTGAAATGGCTAGTCTTACCATCGTTTCTGACCTGTCTGTTGATTGTGAAATCTGGACCACACGACTCTTTGGCTTGCCTGTCATGCAAGCTCTAGCAACTATTCAAACCACTCCACACATAGAAGGCATTCTCATCACTAAAGATAATCGCTTAGCTTGGACAAACGGCTTGCGCTCCCACTTTCAACCCCTAAGATAAAAGAAAAACACATCTAGGAACAATCCTAGATGTGTTTATTTATGTCTAAACGCTTATTTTTTTGGTTTTCCGTTTAAAATCAAATTAAGAACAACAGCAAATAATGCAGCAATAACAATACCATTTGTTAATAACATTTGAACTGTATTTGGAAGGCTAACAAAAAGATTTGTTCCGTTAAAACCAACTCCACAAGCGATTGAAACCGCCGCAATGATAAAGTTGTATTCGTTATTTTGGAAATCAACTTGATTGAGCATTTGAATCCCTTGCAGAGCAACCATACCGAAAAGTACAATCATAGCACCACCAAGAACTGGACTTGGAATCATTTGTGCCATTGCACCGAATTTTGGAAGAAGTCCAAGAATCACAAGGAATAAAGCTGTATAGTAAATTGGACGACGTGTTTTGATTCCTGAAATACGAACCAAACCAACGTTTTGTGAGAATCCAGTATATGGGAAAGTATTGAAAATACCACCAAGAAGTACAGCTGCACCTTCTGCGCGGTATCCGTTACGAAGACGTTTGCTGTCTAATTTTTCACCAGTCAAATCTGACAAAGCAAGGTAAACACCAGTTGATTCAACCATTGAAACTGTTGCAATGATACACATCATAATGATTGATGTGATTTCAAATTTTGGTGCGCCAAAGTAGAATGGTTGTGGAATGTGAACAAGCGGTGCGTTAGCGACTACTGATGTATCAACTAAGCCCATAAAGGCAGCCACAATCGTTCCACCAATCAAACCAATTAAAATAGCAATTGATTTAATGAAACCTTTAGCAAAAATATTAACCACAAGAACAATCGCAATGGTTACGAGAGCCAAGATTAATGATTGAGCTGTTGGTTTGTCAGAGTTGTCACCCATGTTACCAATAGCAACTGGAATCAAAGTCAAACCAATAGTTGTGATAACTGAACCAGTAACAACCGGTGGGAAGAAATCTGCAATTTTTGAGAAAATGCCAGAAATCAAAATCACATAAATACCAGAGACAATCAAGGCACCAAACATGTAACCAGAACCTTGTTTAGCTCCGATGATTGATAACGGTGCAACAGATTGGAAGGCACAACCAAGAACAACTGGAAGTCCGACACCAAAGTGCTCACGTAACTGCAATTGCAAGAATGTAGCAACCCCACACATGAAAATATCAGTTGAAATGAGGTAAGTTAATTGTTCAGCTGAATAGTTAAGGGCACTGGCAATCATGATAGGAACCAAGATTGACCCTGCATACATGGCAAGTAAATGTTGCAAACCTAGGATAGCAGCTTGTGAGTGTTTTTGTTCATTCATTTCCATCTTATGCATCTGCCTCCGTAAAGACAACTTGGCCATCTTTAAATTCTTTGATTCGAGCTAGAGATGTTACAGGTACACCTGTTTCTTCAAGTAATTTACGACCTGTTTGGAAAGATTTTTCAATGACAATACCGATACCAGCAACTTTAGCACCTGCTTGACTAATAATTTCAAGAAGCCCTTTAGCAGCTTGTCCATTTGCCAAGAAATCATCAACGATAAGTACAGTGTCATCTTCTGACAAGAATTTACTTGCGATTGATACTGTGCTTGTCACGCGCTTAGTAAATGAATAAACTTCTGCTGTTAAAATACCTTCTGTCATTGTGATATTTTTAGCTTTTTTAGCGAAAATCATTGGAACATTCATAGCTTGTGCCGTATATAAAGCTGGTGCAATACCAGATGCTTCAATTGTAACAACTTTAGTGACACCAGCGTCTTTATAAGCTTCCGCAAGAACTTTACCCATTTCTTGCATGAGTTCATAGTCAACTTGATGAGTAAGGAAACTATCTACTTTCAAGATATCCTCACCCAAAACATTACCATCTTTTAAGATGCGGTCTTCCAATAATTTCATGGATTCTCCTTTTGAAAAATTTTTAAAATCGGATTGTTAAAACAAACAACTTACTATGAAACTTTTCAAGCGTCATTAAACAAAGACAGATTGTATAAAAAGAGGTGTTTACAAATTGTAAACATCTCTTGCAAAACTCGGTCACATTTTTACAGGTATGCAAAAATGTTTTCTCAGACAACAACTGAGAACTGACTTATTGTTAGACATTACGGTGTCTTGTAGAAACGCTACGCCTATTCGTAGCATAAATAAGTAATATTGAATTTTAACCATCACATTAATGATAGAACTATTGTATCATTTTAAACTTGGATTTCAAGATGACATTGGTCCTATTATTAAAGAAGTAATATTCTGAAAATAATGACAACTTTCCTATTCTAAATTGAATCACCATTCCAGATTGAATTTTTAACGATAACATAATCGACACGTGTCAAGGCATGCAAATCACGACCACCAGCATACGAAATAGAGCTTTGAAGATCTTCTTGCATTTCAATAAGTGTATCTTTTAAATGTCCTTTAACAGGGAGTAAGATTTTCTTACCTTCAACATTTTTGTGCTCTCCCTTTTGATACTCAGAAGCGGAACCGTAATATTCTTTATATTGTTTTCCGTCTACTTCTACCAATTTTCCTGGGCTTTCTAAGTGTCCAGCAAAGAGAGAACCAATCATAACCATTGTCGCACCAAAACGAATAGACTTGGCAATGTCACCGTGAGTACGAATACCACCATCAGCGATAATTGGTTTGCGAGCTGCTTTTGCGCACCAACGTAGTGCTGCTAATTGCCAGCCGCCTGTTCCAAAACCAGTTTTCACTTTTGTGATACAAACTTTACCAGGACCAATCCCAACTTTTGTGGCATCAGCACCTGCATTTTCCAACTCACGAACAGCCTCAGGCGTTCCAACATTACCAGCGATAACAAAAGTATCTGGCAATTCTTTTTTAATGTGCTTAATCATCTCAATGACACTATCAGAATGTCCATGAGCAATATCAATGGTAATAAATTCTGGCGCATCATCTTTTAAGCTTGAGACAAAGTCGTACTCATAATCTTTAACACCTACTGAGATTGAAGCAATCAAGTCTTGGTCATGCATGCGTTTGACAAAAGGTTTTCGAGAATCCTCATCAAAACGATGCATAATGTAAAAGTAACCATTTTTAGCAAGTTTTTCAGCAATATCTTCATCGATAATCGTCTGCATATTAGCAGGGACAACTGGCAATTTAAAGGTATAATCACCAAGTCTCACATGCGTATCAGCTTCTGAACGGCTTTTAATGATACATTTGTTAGGAATGAGTTGAATATCTTCATAATCAAAGACAGGCATTTCGTTATACATATCAATTTCTCCGTGGTCTTTGTGTCAGTGAATACTCAGACAAGGTCAAAGGACAATCTAAAAAGGTCACTTTTTTCTTTGTCAGAGTAGCCCAAAAACACATCGACTCTTTCATTAAAAAATGACCTTCCTATAACTCTACTAAGCATTAACTTAATAAAGCATCGCTAGGTAAAACCTTACCCTTCCATTATCATTTTACAACTTCATTCGTTTTATGTCAAATACTTTTATTTTATATTTTTACATCGTTCGTTTTTTACGAACTATATTTATTGGCAACATTTTCATAATTTTTAAGTTTTGTTTCAATTTAACCTAAGTCTCATCCCCTAAACTTTTTTCATAATACATTTGCGAAGGAGTTATTGACATGAATTTTATTAAGCGAGCCTGGCTTGTGACAAAAGCCAAAAAAGGATGCACGGGATTACTCGTTTTGGTAACCAGCGCGATTTTGATTTTTGTTCTAGCTATGTTAACCATTAAAAATGCGGCAGATTCTGCCGTCACATCAGCTAAAAAACAAGCAGGTGCAACAGTGACTTTATCTGTTAACCGCGAAGCCATGATGAAAGCTTTCAAACCTGACCGCGAAATCAAGTAGCAACACGACAGCTACTACTTCTGTTGACCTTGCAACAGCAAAATTTATTGCAGAAAAAAGTGGTGTCTCATCATACCTTTTCACAACAACTAGAACGGCTAATGCGGGTGACGGTATTTCTGCTATCTCTACTTCTTCATCTTCTGATGATTCAAGCGATGATGCTTCACAAAATGGCAATCAACCTGAGAACCATGGTGGCATGATGACATCGGGTGATTTTACCATTACTGGTGTTAACACAACTGACAATGTCAGCGACTTCACTTCAGGAAAAAGTACGATTTCTAAAGGAGATGGCATTACTTCAGAAACTGTCGACAACTCCGCACTTATCTCTTCAGATTTGGCTAGCGAAAACAGTTTAAGTGTGGGGATACCTTCACAGTGACAACTACAGTAGATAGCACTGAAACAAGCTATATAGTGACCGTCATCGGCATTTATGACAATTCATCTACTGCCACAACAGCACAAATGATGTCAAATGCTTCAAACCCACAAAACAACATTTACACAAGGCTGACGACAACTAACACCATAAAAGGCGAAACAGATAAACTCGATTCAGCTGTTTATGCCCTTTCAAATCCTGAAAAAATAGACAATTTCGTTAAAGAAGTCAAATCAGAAATCGACACTGACACTTACTTTGTGACATCAAACGATGAAATCTACGAACAAATGCTCTCACCACTTAATAACATTTCATCAATTGCATAAAATATCGTTATTTTGGTAGCTATTGCTGATGCAGTTATCCTAGCCTTGATTGTTATTTTCAGCATTCGTGAGCGCCGTTACGAAATTGGAGTTCTCATGAGCTTGGGTGAAAATCGCCTTAAAATCATCGGACAATTCTTCACAGAGTTATTCATGGTCACTATTGTTTCTCTTGTGACTGCATCATTTGCAGGAAATTTTGTCGGAAATGCCCTTGGTAACCAACTGTTGTCATCTTCGACTCAGACACAACAAACTACAAACCAAGGACCTAATGGCGGTGGTCCTGGTCAAGAGACAAACTCTTCTAATGATGACAATAAGCAAAATGACTTAAAACCCCAAAATGACAAACTATCCGGCGGTGGTTTTGGCAACATGATGTCAATGGCAACAACTTCACCAAAAGAAATCGATAATCTCGATATCAAACTAACAGGAACTGATGTCGCAAAACTCGGTGGAATCACCCTTCTCATCTCATTTATCTCAACTATCTTAGCAAGTATTGGTATCATTCGCATGAAACCAAAAGATATCTTATCATCAAATTAGAAAGGATACTCATATAACCTTACACACTAAAAATATTGGCTATTGGTACACTAATAATCCAGATGATTACCTGTTCAAAGATATTAATTTAAGCTTCGAAAAAGGGAAAATTTATGCCATTCTTGGTCAATCAGGAAGTCGAAAGACCACCTTTCTTTCCTTGCTGGCTGGCTTAGATAGCCCCAAAGCAGGCAAGGTTTACTTAGATTACAAAGATATTAATAAATTAGGCTTATCCAATTACCGAAAAAATGCTGTTTCAACCATCTTTCAAGCTTATAATCTGATGACTTATATGACCGCACGTCAAAATGTCTAAACAGCCCTCGAAATCACAAATACTACCGTTGATAATGCTAAAATCGAAGAGCTTTTTGATCTGGTTGGCATTCCTAAAGAAATGATTGATAAACCAGTTCTTCAACTTTCCGGTAGTCAGCAACAACGTGTTGCCATCGTCAGAGCTCTAGCTACCAATCATGATATCATTATTGCTGATGAATCAACGGGAAACTTGGATGAAGAAACTACTCAAGACATTGTCAATATCTTCAAAGACATCGCCCGTCAGCAAAATAAAACCGTGATAATTGTGACACATGAAACGGCTGTCGCTAAAGAAACAGATGTTGTTTTTGAACTCAAGAAAAAACATTTTACCCAACTATAACTATAAACGAAAAGCACCCAGCAATATTGCTGAGTACTTTTTTCTTATTTTAATCTGACAAATCTTGTCCGTTGCTTGCGATAACTTTTTTATACCAGAAGAATGAATCTTTGCGGTAACGTTCAAGACTACCAACTTCTTCATCTGTACGATCAACGTAAATGAAACCGTAACGTTTACGAATGCCTTCGTGCGTTGAGATAAGGTCGATTGCTGACCATGGATTGTAGCCAAGCATGTCAACACCATCTGTAATTGCTAATTGAATTTGTTCAATGTGAGCACGAAGATAATCGATACGATATTGGTCGTGAACTTTACCATCTTCTGTCAAAGTATCGTAAGCCCCAAGACCGTTTTCAGTAACCAAAAGTGGCAAACGGTAACGGCTATACATTTCACGGACAGTTGCACGGAAGCCGACTGGGTCAATTTCCCAACCAAATTCAGTTTTTGGAAGGTTTGGATTGTCAACGCCACGGTAGAAACCTGCTTCTCCACGCGCTGTTTGTTGGTCAGCTGATGGGTTCAAGCTTTCTGTACCATCTGATGCAGCTACCGTTGCTGTATTATAGTAGTTAAATCCGATAAAGTCTGGTTTTGCCGCTTTCATGATGGCACGATCTTCATCAGTAATCACTGGTGTAGCATCTTGTTCTTCAAGATATGCCCAGACCAGATTATTGTATTCACCTAGGATATAAGCATCAAGGTAAAGCCAGTTACGAATAGCATTGAAGTTTTGAGCAGCTAGGACATCTTCTGGTTTTGATGAAGCCGCATAAACCAATGAAATATTTGGTGCTGGACCAATTTTAGCTTCTGGAAGTATTTCGTGGCAAAGTTGCATAGCTTTAGCTTGCGCTACCAATTGATGGTGGTTTTGTTGGTAAATTTCTTTTGTAAGGTTTGTTGTTCCTTCTGGCACGTGAAGAGTACCGATAACAGGACCAACCAAAGTAAGCATATTTTGTTCATTGATTGTTAACCAGTATTTCACACGGTCACCAAAGTTTTCAAACAAGACACGCGCATATTCAGCAAACCAATCTACTGATTCGTGTGTTGACCATGAGCCACGTTCATCAAGAGCTGCTGGCATATCAAAGTGGAACATTGTCACAATTGGTTCGATATTATATTTCAAACATTCATCAATCAAGTTGTTATAAAACTCAATTCCTTTTGGATTCACTTCGCCAGTCCCGTTTGGCAAAACACGTGACCAAGAAATTGAAAAACGATAAGATTTAAAGCCCATTTCTGCCATCAAGGCAATATCTTCTTTGTAGTGATGATAATGGTCAACTGAAACTGTCAAATCTGCAGTTCCTGCTGGCAATTCTTTCACATCTTGACAAGAAGGTCCTTTGCCATCTTCTAAAGAGGCACCTTCTACTTGGTAAGCAGAGGTTGAAGCTCCCCACAAGAAATAATCTGGAAATGGTTTTAGCGTTTTGTGTAACATGTCAATCTCCTTTTAACTTTTCATTGACTACAATTATAGCGCTATCATTTCTAAAAAACTAATGCTATCAAATGCTATCCTTGTACTATCATACGAAAAAATGATGACAAATATCAGATATCGAAACAAAATATAAACAATCTGACAATTACCTATCTCAAGTCATTTTCATTCCATCAAACCTAATTTGGCAAAGGCATTATAAAGGCCATCTTCTTCGACATCGTCAGTCACCATATCAGCCATTGCTAGAATTTCTGGGCCACCATTTCCCATAGAAACACCAATCTTACAACACTCAAGCATAGGAATGTCCACTTTGGCATCACCAAAAGCAATGGTATCCTCACGACTAGCCTGCAAATGCTCTAAAATAACGTCAATGGCATGCGCTTTGGTAATGTCTTTAACGCCGAGGTCGCCAAATAAAGCTGTTTCCCCTCGACCACCCCAAGTGCCAGCTTTTAAGTTTGGAAAAGCCTTAGCAGAATCCAGATGATCTTGGTAGGAATTCAAAATAAAGCTGACTTTATTTAGGTCATCACGGTACAATTCCCCACCATAAACCAAGCCATGAAGAGCATCTTCAGCTTCCATGTGTTCTACTTCTGCAGCCGTTTTTCCTTTTTGCATAACATACCTGCGCATGACAGGACACGCAGCTTCTTTAAAATTTTCCGAAGCAAACAAGCCATTATTAGATTCTAAATAAAATTCTAATCCTCGCTCATGTAACCAGTCAACAATCGCTCTCGAATCTTCTTTTGAAATCATCTGATGCATGATAACTTCTTCATTGTATTCGACATATGAGCCATTACCACCAATCATGCCATCAAGCCCAATTTCCCATAATTCAGGTTGCATTTCTGCACGACTACGTCCCGTACAGACAAAGACTTTATGCCCATTAGCACGCGCTTGTCGAATTGCCAATACAGCAGATTCTGGAATACGATTGTGATAATCCACCAAAGTTCCATCAACATCTAAAAAAATAATTTTACTCACAGCACTGTCCTCTTCGTTTTTAATGCCTCTATTTTACTAAGAAATCAAGTAAAACGATAGTTATATCTTACGAAAAACTGATACTTTCCTCTGCTTTTTTACAATTTCAAATCAAGCTGTAAGCTTTCAGACAGCTTGCTTGCATTTCTGATACAAAATCGCTATCCTAAAACCATGAAAAATGTAAAAGACCTACTGGCTCATCTTCCTTACCGAGCTAGTTTTTATGATAAAAATTTAAAACTGATTTACAGCAATAATCGTTCAGACGGCTCTTTTTTCTCTGAACCCGAAGAAAATGAATTACCACAATGGGTTTGGACCAGCCTTGAACAATCACCCGAAAATGCCCTTCATTTTCAAATTCCTACCGAATCATTTGACCACATCTTATTTCAAACATATCAAGCAGTTAAAGATGATTCTGGTGAACTTTTGGGTGTTATCACTTTTATTCAAGATTTAAAGCCTGTTCTGGCAAGTTACCTAAATGAGTCTGGTCAAGCAATCGTTGGCTGGTCTGATGTCACTTCTGGACCTTCTAGTAGCAATCCTATTTTCGATGATTAAAAAAGAGCCAAAAGGCTCTTTTTGTTTATTCTTAATCACGATAAACAGGCTGTACACCGTATGTTTGAGACACTGGCATCATTTCAATACGATTGAAATTCACATGTTCTGGCTGACTAGCCACCCAAGAAACGGTATTTGCGATATCTTCTGGCATAATGGCGTGCGCTCCTTCGTAAAGTTTCTCAGCGCGTTCATCGTCACCTTTGAAGCGGACATTTGAGAACTCTGTTCCTTCGCAAAGCCCTGGTTCGATATTCGTCACGCGAATCTTTGTACCAGCAAGATCAGCACGCAAATTTAGCGAGAATTGTTTGACGAAGGCTTTGGATGCACCGTAAACATTGGCACCTGGGTATGGAATAGTTCCTGCTGTTGACCCAAGATTAATAATCATCCCTGAATCACGCTTAACCATGCTTGGCAAAACTTGACGTGTCAGATAAACAAGACCTACGATATTGGTATTAATCATGGTCATCCAGTCAGTAAAATCCGCCTCATATGTCTTGTCTAAGCCAAGTGCCAAACCAGCATTATTGACTAAAAGGTCAATTTTTTGCCAATCTTCTGGTAAACTTGCTAAAGCTTGGTCGATGAGTTTTGGCTCAGAAACATCCATTTGCAAAGGATAAACCTTGTCACTACCTAGTTCTGCTTGTAAGATCTGCAATTTTTCCAAACGACGAGCACTGACAATAACTTGGTAACCATCTGCTACTAATTTCTTAACAATAGCTTTTCCAAATCCTGCCGAAGCACCTGTTACTAATGCAATTTTTGTCATGTCATTCTCTTTCTATACTCTTCTGGATATAAGAAAGTCAGTTGGTTATCAGTCAACTGATTCTTTCTTATTATTCGTTCATGTCATCAACAGCCTGAGCTGCTGTGATAATAGCTAATTTATAAATATCTTCTGCACTTGAACCACGAGATAAATCATTAACTGGTTTATTCAATCCTTGAAGAATTGGACCAATCGCTTCAAACATACCAAGACGTTGAGCAATCTTGTAGCCAATGTTTCCTGATTGAAGGTCTGGGAAAATAAAGACGTTTGCTTGTCCAGCGACGTCACTATCTGGTGCTTTTACTTCTGCTGTACTTGGAACAAAAGCGGCATCAAATTGCAATTCACCATCGATAGCCAATTCAGGCTGACGTCCTTTAGCCAGCTGAGTGGCTTCACGAACTTTTTCAGCTTGAGGCGCTTTGGCACTTCCTTTTGTTGAAAAGCTAAGCATGGCAATCTTTGGATCAATGTCAAAAATTCTTGCCGTATCAGCAGTATTTAAAGCAATTTCAGATAATTCTTGAGCATTTGGATCAATATTGATAGCACAATCTGCGAACATAAAACGTTGATCAGTGCTTTCACGGTTCATCAAGAAAACACCTGATGTTCTGGAAATACCTGGTTTTGTTTTGATGATTTGAAGAGCTGGACGAACAGTATCTGCTGTTGAATGAATCGCACCAGAAACCATACCATCAGCCAAATCAAGTTTGACCAACATAACACCAAAATAATTAACGTCTTTCAATAGACGATCAGCATCTTTAGGAGTTGCTTTACTTTTTCGGATTTCAAGAAAGGTTTTCTTCATCTCATCAAACTTATCATAAGTTTGCGGATTAATAATCACATAGTTTTGATCAGCAAAACCGAATTTAGCCAATGACTCTCGAACTTCCGTAGCTTCTCCTAAAATAATTGGTTCAATCAAACCTTCAAATTTTAAACGAGCGGCTGCACGAAGAACACGTTCATCATTTCCTTCAGGAAAAACAATTTTGAGGTTTTTACCAACAATTTTTTCCCTTAAGCTACCAAATAAAGATCGAATCCCCATAAAAATTAACCTTCCATCTATTTTTGTTGTGGCTTCATGATAACGCTATCAAAGTCATCTGTCAAGTTTGCACTTTGAATAATCTCTTTATTTGTGTAAGGGTCTACAAAACGTAAATAATGGCAATGCAGCGCTTGTCGCGTAATACCAAGATCCATGCGACCACCATACAAATCATCTCCCAAAAGTGGAAAACCAATGTGAGCAAAATGCACACGAATTTGGTGAGTTCGTCCTGTGTGAAGTCGAATATCTACCAAAGCCACATCTCCAAAATGTTCCACAACGCGATAACTTGTGTGAGCATATTTTCCAGACAGATGCACGCGACGTGTGATAATACTATCTTCATCTCGAGCAATCGGCGCAATGATTTCACCCTTATCTTCTAGTTCACCTTGACCAGAAACCAAGGCATAATAACGTTTTTCAATGGTCTTACTTTGTAGTTGTTTATCAAGTCTAGCATGGGCATAACCGTGTTTGGCAAAAAGCATCAAACCACTGGTATCCTTATCAAGTCGAGTTACGATGTGAACTTGCTTGTTAGGATAATTTTGCTCCATGTAGTAATATTTGACAAAATTAGCGATGGTATTTGAGTGCAAAACACTTGGAATACTAGCATAACCATGGGGTTTATTGATAATCAAAAAATGATCATCTTCATAGGCAATATCAAGGTCATGTTCGACTGGAATAAGGGTTTCATGTTCCTGTTCATCAGGAATTTCAATCGTCACCACATCTCCCACATCCAATAAATAAATGGCATTTTGCTCAACGCCATTTACCCAAATATTTCCACCTTTAAATTTCACTTTGGCTAATAAGCCTTTTGAGACATCATGTCCCTTTAAAAAGGTTTTTACTTTTGTTCGTCGGTCCGCAATAAATTCAAATTTCACGAATCTACTTCTCCTATAAAGGCATCTCTCACGCGCTCCCAGAAACTTGTATGGAAGGGTGTTGCCACAAAGCTAATTTTTTTATCGTCAATACAATATTCAATTTTAGACACATTTTTATAATGCATGGTTTTGTTATCGATTGACACTGTATAAACGCCTTGGCGTTTAGGAATGATTTCAATTTTATCTTTTTTCGGCACAATCACAGATGACCCAAGGGTGCGATAAACACGGTTGTTAAGACTAGAAATCTCTGTCAACTGCATCGCTTCCATCGTCGGGTGCAAAATAGCTCCGCCTAAAGATTTATTGTAAGCAGTGCTTCCTGTCGGTGTCGATACCGAAATACCGTCACCACGGAAACGTTCTAACTTCACCTTATCGATGACAACATCAGCAACCATTGTTTTCTCAATACGTTTGATGGCTACTTCGTTAAGGGCACGCGCTTTTACCACACGACCATCTTCTAAAATGATTTTAACTCGCAAAACTGGATAAGATGCCTTACGCCCCCTATCAGCTCGCAAATTCTCAATTAACTTTTCTACTTCAAAATCTCGGTAATCGGTGTAAAACCCCAGATGACCGGTATGAATTCCCACAAAGCGGACTTTATCAAGACTCTTTTCATACGTGTGAAAAGCAGACAACAGCATGCCATCACCACCAATGGAAATGACAATATCTGGATCTTTTTTAGACAAATAGAATCCTTTATCTTCCTTGAATGCCGCAAAAAGCTTTGAGGCAACTCGTCTACTCTGATATTTCCCGTTTGCTACGATAGCAACACGTGTTACTTTATCTGTAATATTCGTCTGTGTCATCACTATTTCCTACACCATCACTTAATTTCCGACTTGCGAGATCAAATAAAAGCTGTGCTTCCCTAATATCCTCGCGAATTTTTCGCATCTCCTCATCCAATTCAAGGGCAATTTTTGCTGTTGTTTCCAAACGTTTTTTAATTTCATCAGGAAACTCGCCTTTATATTTATAGTTCAATGAATGTTCAATCGTTGCCCAGAAGTTCATTGCTAAAGTCCTAATTTGAATTTCAGCTAGAACTGTTTTTTGACCATCAATGGTATCAACAGGATATTCCACAATAACATGGTATGAACGATAACCACTGGCTTTCATATGCGTGATGTAATCACGTTCCTGCACGATTTTCATATCATGTCGACTACGCAAAAGTGCCAAAACTTCATCAACGTCATCAACAAATTGAACCATAATACGAAGACCAGCAATATCTTGCAAATCTTGTCCAATGTTCTCTGGTTTAATCCCACGTAGCACCATTTTTTCCTTGATACTTTCGACCGATTTTACACGACCAGTCACAAACTCAATCGGTGAATGTCGATTTTGTTTACGAAATTGCTTGCGGATTCCGCGCAATTTAATCTTCAATTCACCAACAGTTTGTATGTAAGGATCTAAAAATTTCTCCCAGTCCATCACATTTCCTTCCTAATGGGATGGGCCTGTCACGCAGACATAACCAATCCTTGTCAAAAAATTGACTTTTGTATAGAATTAATATAACAAACCTATTATACCATATTTCTAATTGAGGAAAAAAGGAAAATTATTTTATGACACACCTTGAAATTGAGTACAAAACATTACTCACTAAAGACGAATTCAATCGTCTTAACAGTCAACTTTCACACGTTACACCAGTAACGCAAACGAATTACTACTTTGATTCAGATAATTTTGACATGAAAGCGCATCGCATGTCTCTTCGCATTCGGACATTGCCAAATCGCGCAGAAATCACATTAAAAATTCCAAAAGAAGTTGGTAATTTGGAATACAACTATGATTTGAGTGTGGCTGATGCCAAAGAAATCATCAAATCAGGTCAATTTCCAGAAGTTGATTTTTTGAAACTTATCGAAGAAAATGGTGTTAAACTATCAAGCCTTAAAAATTTTGGTAATCTGACAACAACACGACGCGAAACGATGACTGATATCGGTCTTATGGCTCTTGATAGCAATCAATATGCTGATATTAAAGACTATGAACTTGAATTAGAAGTTGAAAATGCTGAAAAAGGCAAAAAAGATTTTGACAACTTCTTAGCTCAGCATGACATTGACTTCAAGTATGCTAAAAGCAAAGTTGCTCGCTTTAGCGCAACCCTTAAGCGAAATTAAAGACGCTTTTTCCTTAGAAAATGCTGAATTATTTCAGTTTTTTTGGTAAAATATAAGTATTAATTTTAAAGGAGTTTATTTATATCATGGCAGAACATTACGCCGACAAACAATTCAAGCTTTTTTCTCTTTCTTCTAACGTAGAGATTGCACAAAAAATTGCGGACGAAGTTGGAGTCCCTCTTGGAAAAGTGTCAACACGCAAGTTTTCAGACGGCGAAATCATGATTAACATCGAAGAAACAGTTCGTGGTAATGATATCTACATCATCCAATCAACTAGCTACCCTGTTAATGACAACCTTTGGGAACTCTTGATTATGGTAGACGCTTGTAAACGTGCCAGCGCCAATACTGTCAATGTCGTTATCCCTTACTTCGGATACTCACGTCAAGACCGTATCGCTGCATCACGTGAACCAATCACAGCTAAACTTGTAGCAAACATGCTTGTTAAAGCTGGAGTTGACCGTCTTTTGACTCTTGACCTTCACGCTGTTCAAGTACAAGGTTTCTTTGATGTACCAGTTGATAACCTCTTTACTGTTCCATTGTTTGCTAAATACTACTGCGACCTTGGTTTGAAAGGTGAAGACGTTGTTGTTGTCAGCCCTAAAAACTCTGGTATCAAACGTGCTCGTAGCTTGGCTCAAACTCTTGATTCACCAATCGCTATCATCGACTACGCTGAAGATGATGCACAACGTGAAGAAGGCTACATTATCGGTGATGTTGCTGGTAAAAAAGCAATCCTTATCGATGACATTTTGAACACTGGTAAAACATTTGCTGAAGCAGCTAAAATCGTTGAGCGCGATGGTGCTACTGAAATTTATGCCGTTGCTAGCCACGGTCTATTTGCTGGAGCTGCTGCAGAAAGCCTTGATGCTGCTCCTATTAAAGAAATCTTAGTAACAGACTCAGTTGCTACTCATGAACGCTTGCCTAAGAATATCAAATACCTTTCAGCAAGCAAATTGATTGCTGACGCGATTATTCGTATCCACGAAAAAACTCCGCTCAGCCCATTATTCTCATATAACGCTAAAAAGGATTAATTTACTATATGATATATCTCGATAATGCTGCAACTACCCCTCTCACACCATCTGTTATTGATGCAATGACAGAAATCATGGTTAACGATTTTGGTAACCCATCAAGTATTCATGGGATTGGACGTCACGCTAACCAGCGTTTGCGTTTTTACCGCCAGACCATTGCCTCAGCTTTAAAAACTGACCCACGCCGCATTATCTTTACATCTGGTGCTACTGAAAGCAACAACACTGCCATCAAAGGCTATGCTCTTGCTAACCAAGAAAAAGGTAAACACATCATTACCACTTCTATCGAACACCACTCTGTTCTTCATACAATGGAGTATTTGGAAAAACGTTTTGGTTTTGAAGTCACTTACCTAAAACCTGAAGATGGTCATATTTCTGCTAAACAAGTAGCTGACGCTCTTCGTGATGATACGATTTTAGTCAGCACAATGTTTGCAAACAACGAAACAGGTGACCTTCTTCCTGTTAAAGAAATTGGCGAACTTCTTTCAAACCATCAAGCTGCTTTCCACGTTGATGCTGTTCAAGCAATCGGAAAAATTGATGTTTATCCTGAAGAGATTAAAGCTGACTTTCTTTCAGCTTCTGCTCATAAATTCCATGGACCAAAAGGTGTCGGTATCCTTTACTCAACACCACAACACTTTGACAATTTGCTCCATGGTGGGGAACAAGAAGAAAAACGCAGAGCTAGCACTGAAAATATGATTGGTATTGCTGGTATGGCAAAAGCCTTATCAGACACTGTTACTAACAAAGATGCTAATTACAAACACGTCAAAGAATTACGTCAATCCTTCCTTGATGCTATTTCTGGCTTAGACTATTACATCAACGGTAGCCAAAACAAAATGCCTCACGTGCTCAACATTGGTTTTCCAAATCAAAATAACGGCATTCTCCTAACTCATCTTGATTTAGCTGGTATCGCTGTTTCAACTGGTTCTGCATGTACCGCCGGTACTGTTGATCCAAGTCACGTCTTGGCAAGTCTATATGGTGAAGATTCACCACGTTTGGCAGAATCAATCCGCGTTAGCTTCTCAGAACTTAACACTATCGAAGAAGTTCAAGAACTCGCTAAAAAATTAATAGAAATTGTAGGAAAATAGGATGGCATTTGAAAAAGAAATCACTTTAAAAGACTGTCTTTACAGCTATGCTATTAGCGATAATATTAAAAAATATACACTTCGTGACACAACCTTTACACAAAACCGTATCGGTAATTACGAATTAACGCGTTTATTGGAAAACGTCCCTAATTCAGGTGATGGATTCCCACTAAAAATCACTATCAACAAAGATTTGACAGGTTTCAAATTAAGTATCACTGACAGATCAGGGCTTCGTTTCGTTAATATCTTCAAATCTGAAGATAATAAAATCCTCCAAGAAAAATTCTATTTCTTGATGGACAGCCTCGTTGAACGTGATATTTTCACTAAAAAAAAGCTTAATCAATAAAAACAACTCCAAAGCTACTTCTTATTAGCTTTGGAGTTGTTTTTTTACTCTATTTTGTAAAATTTGTTTTTGTTTTCACAAAGTTTTTGTTACAATAGATGTAACAAGTAAAAGGGAGATGGTATTGTGACTACTGAGAAATCTATTCCTAAAGCAACGGCTAAGCGACTTTCGCTGTATTATCGCATTTTTAAACGTTTTAATACAGATAATGTCGAAAAAGCAAGTTCAAAACAAATTGCAGATGCTATAGGAATCGATTCTGCAACTGTTCGCCGAGATTTTTCCTATTTTGGTGAGCTAGGAAGACGTGGTATCGGCTATGATGTCAAAAAATTAATGAATTTCTTTGCTGATATTCTAAATGACCATTCAACAACAAATGTTTTATTGGTCGGATGTGGTAATATCGGTCGAGCATTACTTCACTACCGTTTCCATGATCGTAACAAAATGCAAATTGCTATGGCTTTTGATACAGACGATAATGAAATTGTTGGATATCAAACATCAGATGGTATTCCAGTTTATGGTATCTCATCACTTAAGGAGCACGCACAAGAAGCTGGTATTGAAACTGCTATCTTAACGGTTCCAAGTACAAAAGCTCAAGAAGTTGCTGATATCTTGGTTGAAGCTGGTATCCGTGGTATTTTAAGTTTCTCTCCCGTTCATTTAAATGTTCCAAAAGGTGTCATTGTCCAATACGTTGACTTAACGAGTGAATTACAGACACTTCTTTATTTCATGAGTCAATCAAACCAATAATCAATTAAAATCCAACTGTTTTTTGCTTAGCTGAGTTTATTTAGTATTAGAATACTTTTTCTTGCCTGAAAGTCTTCCTTTCAGGCTTTTTTAGTTTTACAGTACATCTGTTTCTTCCCTAAAACTATAATATTGGTATTTGCCTACTATAATATGATCGAGACAAACGATGCCAATATCATCACAAGCTCGTTTCATTTTCTCGGTAAAAAGAAAATCATTTTCACTTGGGGCTGGTGAACCTGACGGGTGATTGTGAACAATAATCAATGAAGTTGCCATAGTTTTACAAGCATAATACAAAATCTCACGAGGCTCTGCGATTGACCGACGAACCGAACCAATAAAAATCGTCCGTTGTTCGATAATTCGATTTTGAGTATCCAAATAAATTGCCACCAAATGCTCCTGCTTTTGGTCGCTCAACTCTAACATCATCTTTCTAGCCAAGCGTTCACTACTCATGATGCGTTCTTTTTGGACATATTCTGCTTTGCTAATGCGCTTTGCCAGTTCAATCATTGCTTTGATTTCAATAGATTTGACATAGCCAACTCCTTTAATTTTTTGCAATTCTTGTAAGGATAAATGCTGAAAGTCAGCAAGTGTATCGATGTGTTTTAAAATATCATTAGCTACTTCTAAAACTGGTCTTGTCTTGGTACCTGTTCGTAATAAAATGGACAATAATTCTTGATTGCTTAATTGCTCGGCACCTAAATCTCTCAAACGTTCGCGTGGCAACATAGCATCTGCTTTCATTTCTATTGCATACATAAAAATACCTCCACTTATTTATTCGTAAGTTAGAGGTATTTTTTTCTTTATTTCACTATTCTAAACGATTTTCTTGGCGTTTAGCGACACTATCCTTGATAATCTGATAAAGACTAGCTGCTAAAGGTACAGCTACTAGCATTCCTAAAATGCCCCAAAGCGCTGCGCCAATGGTAATAGCCATCAATACCCACATACCAGGTAAGCCGATTGAACCACCAACCACGCGCGGGTAGATAAGATTTCCTTCAAATTGCTGAAGAACGACAAGGTAAATTACAAAGAAAATAGCTTGAGAAACTGACTGAGTTGCGATCAGAATAAATCCAATCGTCAAACCAATGTAAGCTCCCACCACTGGGATTAAAGCTGTGAAGGCCACCAGAATCCCGATTGTTGCTGCATAAGGCAAATGCAACAAAAGCATACCTCCAGCTGTTAAACTCCCAAGAATCATTGCTTCCAAGGTTTGTCCGACAAAGAAACCATGGAATCTCTGATGTAAAATATCTAAAACATAGTGGACCGTCTTAGCGTATTTTCCAAGATAAGAATCAATTAACAGATTAAATTGACGAGCTAGTTGTTCTTTACTAGCTAGCACGTAAATTGAAAAGATCAAACTAATAAAGACATTCAGAAGTGTTGAGGCAATGGTACTTACTGACGTTAAAATGCTTGTCAAAACTGATAACACTTGATTCAAAATCTGTTGACTGTAGTCTGATAATGTCGTCGTCACATCTGATGATGTCCCAAAGTATGCCAAAATATCTTTGACAACTTTATTGTCATTAACTTCTTTGATAAAGTTTGCAATACCACTTGTATCAATCTTCAACAGTGAATTGATACTAGCAATCAAATCTGGTAGAACAATTGAAAAGAGCCAACTAATCAACAAGATAAAGGTTAAATAAGCTAAAATCATTGAGACAGCCCGTTTTACCTTCAAAAGATATTTATTTTTAATTAGACGTGTGAAAATCATCTCATAAAGACTCATAACAATATTTACGATATAAGCAATACCAGCTCCAATCAGAAATGGCTGACTAGCTTTAATCACCGTCGCCACAAGTGATGTTCCCGTATCCCAATATGCCTTAATCGCGTAACATATCACAAATGCAAGAACTATATAATAGACCTGTTTTTTCTCAAATTTCATGGGAAATAAATTCTCCTTAATAAAGTTATTCCCATTATAGCAAATTTTATTAAAATGTCGAAAAGTCTGCTGTTTTGCCTACTTTTATCATTTCAATCCCGCTCAAAGATATATTCTTGCGTGCTTGAATTATAAATCGATTGAACACACATTTCTTTTCCATCATAAGTTATTTTGAAAATCGCACAGTCAGCTGGACGTTTTTTAGGAATTGGCGGATTTTTTGTAGCATGCAAATAAAACTGCATAATAGCTCCACCGTGACTAACAAATAACAAAGTCTCATCTTCTTTGCTGTCTTCTAAAACTTCACGAATAGTCTGCTCCATGCGCTCATAAACCTGAGCGGTAGATTCACCACCATAACGCACAAAGAAATCACGGTAATCAGAACCATCTTCATGATGAACTGGCGGATTCAAATACTCTTGATGTGCTTCATAAGCCCCAAAATCCATTTCCTTGATTCCTTTTAAGCGAATGTAGTCAACTCGCCCAGTCGCTAGTTCAGCAGTGTCACAAGCTCTCTCTTGCGTTGACGAATAGACACGCGTGAAAGTAATCCCTTTTTGCTCAAAATACCGTCTTGCTGCCTTAGCTTGTTCAATCCTTTCCTCTGTCAATGGAGAATCACACACTCCTTGAATTCTCCCTTGAACATTAAAGCGAGTTTGCCCATGTCGCATTAGATAAAAAGTTTTAATCATTTTCTCCTCCACCATCTCATAGAAGCAAAGCAACTCAGTTCAAAACTATCAACCGAGTTTAGCTCATTAATCGTTTAAAATATTAGCACTACGTGTTGCAATCAAATCTTTGTAATAGAAGAATGAATCCTTACGTGAGCGGTCAAAGCTACCATTGCCTTGGCCATCGGCATCAACGTAAACAAAATCGTAGCGTTTAGACATCTCAGACGTTGAAGCTGACACAAGGTCTGTACGATCCCACCAAGTATATCCCTTCAAGTCAACACCATCTTCAATGGCTTCATACATTTGTTTGACATGAGATTCCAGATAATCAATATGGTATTGGTCATGGATAGAACCATCTTCTTCCACCTTATCAAGAGCGCCATGACCATTTTCAACAACCATAATCGGTACTTGGTAACGGTCATAAAGCTTATTTAAAGTGATACGAAGTCCAACAGGGTCAATTTGCTAGCCCCAGTTAGATGCTTCCAGATATGGATTAGGTTCGCTTAGAATAAGGTTCCCAGCTGTCTCTTCACCAGATTTTTGCTTATGTGCAATAGAGCTCATGTAATATGAGAATGACATGAAATCAACAGGGTATTTTTCAAGAATTTCAAGATCGCCATCAGCAATTTCTAACTCAATGTTGTTTTCTTTGAAGAAGCGTTTCGCGTATGAAGGGTATTTACCACGCACTTGGACATCAGAGAAAAAAAGATTTTCATGGTCTTTTTTAATCTCTTCCATGACATCATCTGGATTATATGTAGATGGATAAGCTTGCATACGCGCTAACATACAACTAATTTTAAAGTCAGGATTGATTTCATGGCTAACTTTTGTGGCTAAGCTTGATGCCACAAATTGGTAGTGCACTGCTTGATACATCTCTTGCAAATTCAATTTTCCATCTTCAAATAAGAGTCCACCAGACAAATAGCCTGTCATACCAATGATATTGATTTCGTAAAAGTCAACCAGTATTTGACTTTATCTTTGTAGCGATTAAAGACTGTTTCAGCATAACGCACAAAGCAATCAATCACTTTGCAATTTTTCCAGCCACCATATTCTGTGATTAAATGAATTGGAAATTCACAATGTGACAATGTCACAAGTGGTTTGATGCCATATTTATTAAGCTCATCAAAAACTTTGTCATAAAAGACTAGCCCTGCTTCATTTGGAGTGGCATCATCACCATTTGAAAAAATACGTGACCAGGCAATTGACATACGGAAAGTCTTAAAGCCCATTTCCGCATAAAGAGCAATATTTTCTTTGTAACAGTGATAAAAATCTGATCCCCAACGTTTCGGATATAAACCTTCTGTGTCATTTAAAGCGGCATCCAATTTAGCACAAGTCATTGGGGCTATTAAATTCCTTCCCATTGATTTTCTCTCTTCTAGTGCTACTGCACGTGACGTATCTGAGGTAGCAGGTCCGCATCCATCAACATTTCACGCCCCTTCAAATTGATTGGTAGCTGTTGCACCACCCCATAAAAAATCTTTTGGAAATTGTTTTGTCATATTTTCTCACCTCATACTTTAGTTTGCTCTTGTATTATATCTTGAAATGTAAGTGTTTTCTATTGCTATCATCTTAAAATAGTACTATCACAAGATAATAAAACTATTTCCTCACCTTAGAGGAAAAATCTTTTCAAAAAAATGAAATCAACTATGAAAACTACTCATTTTTCATTCATTCTATAGAAGAAAATTTGACAAAAGCCCTTTCTCTCTATATAATTAATTAGTTGAAATTATTCTATTTTTTCTGAAAATGGGAAATATATTTTAATAAGTAGTACTGATTTAATGGCTAAAAGATAAAGAGTCGCTTGATGATTTACCCTTTAACCAATGATTACAGTACTATGACTGATTTAGGAGTTTAATTATGTATAATTTTCTATCGTCTTTAGACAGTCTAGTCTGGGGACCACCTCTTCTTGTTCTTCTTGTTGGAACAGGAATTTATTTGTCTTCTCGCTTAGGATTATTGCAAGTTTTTCGCCTCCCAAAGGCCTTAAAACTAATCTTTAAATCTGAAGCAAAAGGTAAAGGGGATATTTCAAGTTTTGCTGCACTAGCTACTGCTCTTGCAGCAACTGTTGGTACTGGTAATATTGTCGGTGTCGCAACTGCCATCAAACTTGGTGGTCCAGGGGCACTTCTTTGGATGTGGATGGCCGCATTCTTTGGAATGGCTACAAAATATGCTGAAGGTGTTTTAGCCATCAAATACCGTACAACAGATGCAAATGGTGAAATTTCTGGTGGTCCAATGCACTACATTGTTAATGGGATGGGAAAACGTTGGAAACCTTTGGCCGTTGCCTTCTCAATTTTTGGGGTAACGGTTGCCTTGTTTGGTTCGGGGACTTTCACACAAGTTAACTCAATCACTGATTCACTTAGCAACACTGTTGGCTGGTCACCAAAAATCATCAGTATTATCTTGGCTGTCCTTGTCAGCATTATCATCTTCGGTGGTATTCAATCAATTTCAAAAGTTGCTGAAAAAATTGTTCCATTTATGGCAATCATTTACATTTTAGCAACAATTGCAATTCTTGCTTTCCACTGTAACCAAATTCTTCCAAGTATTGCTTTGGTTATTAAATCAGCCTTTACTGGAAAAGCAGCAACTGGTGGTTTTGCTGGAGCAACTGTTATCACAGCTATCCAAGCTGGTGTTGCACGTGGTATCTTCTCAAATGAATCTGGGCTTGGTTCTGCACCAATCGCTGCTGCTGCTGCGAAAACTGATGAACCTGTTGAACAAGGTCTTGTTTCTATGACCGGTACGTTCATCGATACCATCATTATTTGTACCCTAACAGGACTTTCAATTATTGTTACTGGTGGTTGGTCAAGCAATCTTAACGGTGCAACTCTGACACAATCAGCATTCTCAACTGTCTTTGGAAACTTTGGTGTCTATGCCTTGACATTCAGTTTAATTCTCTTTGCCTTTACCACAATTCTTGGTTGGGGATATTACGGAGAACGTTGTTTTGAATTCCTATTTGGTGTCAAAGCTATTCCAGTTTACCGTATCATTTTTATCGCTATGGTCGCTCTTGGCGGTTACATTAGCCTTGAAACTATCTGGGTTATCGCTGATATCGTTAACGGTTTGATGGCAATTCCAAACTTGATTGCCTTACTAGCCCTTTCACCAATTATTATCAAAGAAACAAAACGCTATTTCGATACACATTAAAAAACAAGAGATTAGGGATTATCCTAATCTCTTGTTTTTACCCTTAAAGAAATCGCTTATTAACGGGATTTCTGTGCCAAACAAGGCATTTTAGTGATATAATAAAAGGTAGCTCAAATTTAACATAATCTACTGATACATTTATAACCTCATTTGAACAAAGGAGGCATTTCTTATGTCAACACCAGAAGAAAACCTACGCTTAGCAAAACGAGGGCCAATTGTTAGTATTGTTGCCTACATGGTCATCACCTTATTAAAGCTAATCACTGGTTATTTTTTGAATTCATCGTCATTAATCGCTGATGGTTTTAACAACTTGTCTGATATTCTCGGAAATGTTGTGCTTTTAATCGGACTGCATTTGGCGAGCAAACCAGCTGATGAAGATCACCGCTTTGGTCACTGGAAAATGGAAGATTTATCAAGCTTGATTACTTCTTTCATCATGTTCTACATTGGCTTTAAAGTTCTCTTTCAAACCATTGAAAAAATCATCTCAGGTAGCATGACACCTCTTGATCCTGAAGGCGCCGTTGTCGGAGTTATCTCTGCAGCGATAATGTACGGTATTTACCTTCACAATAAACGCCTTTCACAACGTGTCAAATCAAGCGCACTCTTAGCTGCATCAAAAGATAACCTTTCTGATGCTGTCACTTCTATCGGTACTTCTGTAGCCATCCTCGCAGCTTCATTTAACTTAGTCATCATTGATAGATTGGCTGCCATCGTTATTACTTACTTCATTTTAAAAACAGCCTACGATATCTTTATCGAGAGTGCCTTTAGCCTTTCAGATGGCTTTGATCAAAAAGAACTCCAAAAATACAAAGAAGCTATCCTCAAATTACCAAAAGTTTCAAATGTCAAATCACAACGTGGTCGCTCGTATGGAAGCAATATTTACCTTGATATCGTTGTTGAGATGAATCCTGACCTCTCAGTTTACGAAAGCCACGAAGTCACTGAACAAATCGAAGAAATCCTTCGTAAAGAATTCTCTGTTTACGATACTGATGTTCACGTTGAACCAGGAGCAATCCCTGAAGATGAGATTTGGGATAATGTCTATAAAAAGCTTTATAAAGCCGAAAAAACCATTCTCGCTAAGATTCCAGATTACGAAAACCTTATCTCAGATGACTTCTACCTTATCGATGTTGACGGTCATTCCTATAACAAATCTGAAATGACTGCTCGAAAAAGATACTACATGAGTAAGATCGAAGATTTTGAAATGACATCTATCAGTCAAAAAACAAAGCTTATCACTTACAAGCTCGATAATATGACTCATACAAGTATCTGGCGCCACAAGGAAAACTGGTTCCTTGTCTTCCACCAGATCACTCCACAAGCAACAAATTCTCAAGATTAACCGCAAAACAAGGATTAATACTCCTGGCTTTTTAGATGCTTAGAATTAATCAGTTATTTTAATTAACTGGTTAATTATTTTGTAATATAGCACGATTATATTGATAATCAAGAAAAAAGATGAAAACTAAAAAAAGTTCTAAGTATCACTACTTAGAACTCTTTTAATTTATTTTTTAACAGCATCAGTTGCTACATCATCACCAAACCATTTGTTTGAAATTTCTTGGAACTTACCTTCTTGATAAAGTTTTTGGAAAGCCCGATTGATTTTCTTAACCAATGTTTTATCAGCTTTTCTAGCCCCTACAGCAAAATCTTCACCGTCAAACTCACTAGCAATGATATTGTAGTTATCTAATTCACCTTCTTGTTCAAGGTAATAATTAGCGTAAACTTTATCGATCAAGAGACCATCGATACGATCGTTTTTAAGGTCAATAAGGGCTTGTGTGAAAGTTTCATACTGTGTCGCATCATCACCAGATACAATATCTTTCAGGACTTTTGGTTTTGCATTGAAAGCATCATAACCAGATGAGCCAGATTGTACACCAAGAACTTTATCTTTCATCCCTGCAAAGCTTGTAATTCCTGAAGATTTTTTAGTGACTAGCACTTGTTCATTAACCATGTAAGGATTTGTAAAGAGAACTTTTTCGGCACGTTCATCACTAATAGAATAACCATTCCAAATCAAATCAATCGTACCGTTATTCAATTCAGTTTCTTTCATATCCCAGTTGATTGATTGCCATTTCACTTTAATACCATACTGTTCAAAGACGGCATTGGCAAGATCGATGTCAAAACCAACATTTTTGCCATCTTCATCTTCGTACCCCATTGGTACAAAAGTGTTATCAAAACCAATCGTAATCTTACCATCTTTTTGATAAGTTTTCCATTGGTCTGTCTTAGCAACTTTTTTTGATGACGATGACCCACAAGCAGCTAAACTAACTGTCGCAACAAGCGCCATAGCACTTAAAAGAAGTTTTTTCAATTTCATAAAGACACCTAATGAGACTTTCTGTTATTTTGGATTAATTTTTAAAATGTAATCTGAAATCGTTTCTGCAAATTGTAAATCATGGGTAACCACAATCTGAGTCATTCCAGCTTCACGGTTTTGTAAAATCAATTTTTCAACTTCTTGACGCAATTCAGGGTCAAGCGCTGAAGTTGGTTCATCATAACCAATAATTTGAGGGTCAATCATCATCGCACGAGCAAGAGCGACACGTTGCTTTTGCCCACCTGATAATGAGTAAGGATAAGCATCCGCATGTTCTCCCAAACCAAGACGTTTAAGAAGACCAAGTGCTTTTTCTTTTGCCGCTTCTTTTGTCATTCCCATTGTTTTAACAGGTGACAAAATCAAATTATCTAAAACAGACAAATGTGGGAACAATTGAAAATCTTGGAAAACAAAACCAAGCAAGTTAAGTGTCTCTAAGTGATCGATTGGAACAACTTCACCATTATAGATGATTTCACCCGAATCAATTTTTTCAAGACCAGCAAGCATACGTAGCAAAGTGGTTTTACCACCACCTGAAGGCCCTACAAGAGACAAAATTTTACCATCTTCAATTGTTAAATTAAAATGATCAAAAATCTTCTTTTGACCAAATTGTTTGGAAATATTTTTTAATTCTAACATCTGGTCACCTCTTATTTATAATAATCAAATTTTTTCTCAGTTTGTTTAGAAATCAAGGTAACAATACCAATCATAAGCAAGTAAATAGCCCCTGCCACAAACATCGGTGTAAGTGTCGCATCACGGTTAGCAGCTGTCTTACTTGCAAGCAACAAATCACCAACCCCAAGAACATAAACGAGTGAAGAATCTTTGACAAGGTTGATAATTTCATTGAAAACACTTGGTAAAACAATCTTGAAAACCTGTGGCAAAATAATATAATGAATAGTTTGCAACTGATTTAATTTTAAGACTTTTGCAGCTTCGTATTGACCTTTAGGAATAGCAGCAATCCCACCACGGAAAATTTCAGCAAAATAAGCTGCATAATTCAAGGTAAATGCCAAAATAGCTGCTGGCATACGGTCCATAACCACTCCTACACTTGGTAAAACATAGTAGAAGAAAATAAGTTGCAATAGCAATGGTGTTCCACGCATAATCCATACATATAATGTCAACAACCATTGCAAAGGTTTAAATTTAATCTGCATCAAAAAAGCAAGGATAGCGCCAATCGGAATGGAAAGCACAATAACAATACAGAAAACTTGCAAAGTTACCGCAGCGCCATCTAACAAGCTAGGCAGAACTTGTGAAATATATGACATGTTATCTCCTAAAAAGAATTTGTTACTATTATAGTATTATATCAAATTTTCAAACAATTGGGGAGCAAAGAAGAATATTTTATCATTTGATCTTATAAAAATAAGATGATATGACATAACTATATTTATGTAAACTTTGTCTTTAAATATAAAAAAGCTACGAGCAAAGCTCATAGCGTTAATGTCATTATAATTTTTTAACAAACTCTGATTTTAATTTCATAGCACCGAAACCATCAATTTTACAATCAATATTGTGGTCACCTTCAACAAGACGAATGTTTTTAACACGAGTTCCTTGTTTAAGATCTTTTGGTGCACCTTTTACTTTCAAGTTTTTAACGATAGTAACACTGTCACCGTCAGCAAGACAAGTTCCGTTGCTATCAAGAACAACCAAGCCATCTTCTTCAACTGAATCAGCTGGGTTCCATTCATAAGCGCACTCTGGGCAAACTAACATTAATCCATCTTCGTAAACATACTCAGAGTTACATTTTGGACAATTTGGTAAAGACATCATTTCTCCTTATCAAAAAATAGCTATAACATTATTACTATCATAAAGTTAAAATTTACATTATCCATTCTACCTTAAAAAGTAAATTTTGGCAAGTATTATTCCACAGTAACCGATTTCGCAAGGTTACGAGGTTTATCAACGTCCAAACCACGTTGAAGTGTTGCGTAGTAAGCAATCAATTGTGCTGGTACGACCATTGCAATAGCTGACAAGAATGGGTGTACAGTTGTTACGATGATATCGTCTCCTTCACGAGCTTGGCTTTCATCAACAATTGTAAGAACGCTTGCTCCACGTGCTTCAACTTCTTGGATATTACCACGTGTATGTGATGCAAGAACAGGGTTGCTTGAGATAAGTGCAATAACAGGCACACCTTCTTCAATCAATGAAATTGTACCGTGTTTCAATTCTCCAGCTGCAAATCCTTCACATTGAATGTATGAAATTTCTTTTAATTTCAAGCTAGCTTCCATGGCAACATAGTAGTCTGAACCACGACCGATGTAAAAGGCATTGCGAGTTTCTTTAAGAAGTACTTCTGCTTTTTCAGCAATCGTATCTTTTTCAGAAAGTGTTGCTTCGATAGATTGTGCAACAATAGCCAATTCGTGAACAACATCAAAATCAGCTGCTACTTTGTTGCCATTAGCATCACCAACTGCTTTAGCAAGAATTGCCAATGTAGCAACTTGAGCTGTGTAAGCTTTTGTTGAAGCAACTGCAATTTCAGGTCCTGCATGCAAAAGCATAGTGTATGTTGCTTCACGTGACAATGTTGAACCTGGAACGTTTGTAATAGTCAAGCTAGGAATGCCCATTTGATTTGCTTTAACCAAAACTTGACGACTATCAGCAGTTTCACCTGATTGTGAAATCATGATGAAAAGTGGTTTTTTGCTCAATAAAGGCATGTTATAGCCCCATTCAGATGCAATGCCAAGTTCAACTGGTGTGTCAGTCATTTGTTCAAGGAATGATTTTGAAGCAAAACCAGCATGGTAAGATGTTCCGGCAGCCAAAATGTAAATACGATCTGCTTCTTGAATAGCTTTGATAATTTCAGGATCAACAGTGACTTGATTATTGTCATCTGTGTAAGCAGTGATTAACTTGCGCATAACTGTTGGTTGTTCATCAATTTCTTTTAACATATAGTAAGGATAAGTTCCTTTACCAATATCAGATAAGTCAAGTTCAGCTGTGTAAGAAGCGCGTTCGATAGCATTGCCATCATAATCCATAACTGAAATAGAATCTTTTGTCAAAACAACTAATTCCTTGTCATGGATTTCCATAAATTCGCTAGTTTCGCAAATCATAGCCATAGCATCTGAACATACCATGTTGTATCCGTCACCCAAGCCAATCAAAAGAGGTGATTTATTTTTAGCCACATAAATAGTATCAGGATCTTCAACATCAACCAAAGCAAACGCATATGAACCTTCAATGATTTTCAAAGCTTTTTTAAAAGCTTCAAGAACTGACAAACCTTGTTCAACAAATTCACCAACTAAATGAACAGCGATTTCAGTATCAGTTTCACCTTTAAGATGGTGATTTGAAAGATATGTTTCTTTAATTTGTAGATAGTTTTCAATAACACCATTGTGAACCAAGACGAAACGTCCAGTTTCAGATGTATGTGGGTGAGCATTCAATTCAGTTGGTTGACCGTGAGTTGCCCAACGGGTGTGACCAATACCAGTGTAACCAGCCATATCAATTCCGATTTTCGCACGAAGATCAGCAATACGTCCAACTGATTTAATCAAGCGACCTTGATTAACACCATTAGTAACGTAAATTCCTGCAGAATCGTAACCACGGTACTCCAATTTTTCAAGACCTTGCATTAAGATGTCTGTTGCGTTTATGTTTCCAACAACACCAACAATACCACACATATTTTTTTACCTTTAATAGGAAAAACCTATTATCTCTTTCTTATTTTTTGAATTGGTATAGTCTAATAAAGACCTACCAAAACCCTACAGCAACAGTATATAACTTTAATTTTACCTTGTCAACAGAAAGATTGGTATAAAATATACTATACCAATTCTTTTTTAGTATAAAAGAAAAATGAAACCAACAAAAAACAGAGTAGCTAAACTACTCTGCTGTAATAAATCCAAATTGATTAAGTGGTAAAACTTTGAAAGTAACAACACCACGAATTTGACTTTCCTTGATTAGTCCAAAACTACGACTGTCATTAGTATTCTGACGATCATCATTTAAGACTAGATAATACCCTTTTGGCACTTCGTTGTATTTACCATTAGAAACAGTATTAACAGAAAAATCAGAAGTAAATGGCTGTTGGGTATCCGAAGTTGACAAATATTCGGATTTTATCTTGCTAATGTACGGTTCTTTTTTTACTTTGTTGTTAACATAAAGAATATCATCCATTACAGTCACACTTTGTCCAGCTGTTGCGACAACACGACTAATGTAAAAAATACCATCTTTCTTGTAAACGATGAAATCTTTATAGCGTGGTTCTCGATTTCGATTAACAACTACGACATCACCATTTGATAGGTATGAATTAGCAGCATCCTCATGCACTTTAAATGTTGAAAAGACAAAAATCCTCAACAAGAATATCGCTAAAATAGCAATTAAGACTAAAATAATGTTTCGAATAAAATCGCGCTTAACCATAATTTCTCCTATTCTTTGTTCTATTATATCATGTTTCTGAACATAAAAAAAGTAGGCGTGTGACTTTTGACACAAAGTAAGTAAATTAGCCTTGTTTTATCTAGATAAAAGAATAAAAAATGATAATATTTGCCCCTTCTGTGCCCCTCGCCACCATTTTGACATAAAAAAAGCCCTATCACACAGGCTGTAAAGCTTGATATGATAGGCTTTTTATTATTTAGGTTATTTTACAGTGCGGGAAATATAGTACCGTTTTTAGTGCGTATATAATAGTAGAAAATACTGTAAAATAAGCATTTATGCAGGTGAAACATCTGAACGTTTGAGGCATAAAAATACAAAAGTTTTAAACTTATGCCCCAAAAATGCCCCAAAATTTTGGCATTGGATGCAATTCCGTTATAACCACACTTTAGTGATAAGTCCGTTTTAACGACAATAAAAAAAGAGCTAACAAAGGTTAGATCTCCATCACATACCCCTTCAGGAATACGGATTTATCACAAATTTAAAACAACTAACTAAATGAGCCTTCGCTCTGCTTCAAATATATGCAACTTATTAGCTGATAGTCGTCTTAGGTCTAAGCTATGAGGAGCTACCTTACAACTTCCTAAGAGGTTCAATGACTAGGAAGGAATGGTTACCTCCAACGTTCACCCAACATTCAGAATCATAAGTATGTAACAATATATCCAATATATCCAATTTATCACTTGCGCTTTTGGTTACAGGAACTTTGACAACTTTAAAAAAACGTATTTACATCGCTTTGAACAGCAAAAAAGCGAGAACATCATTTGTTCTCGCTAGAGCTTAACTTTGCCACCCACTACAGTTGACAAAGAGCCACAAAAAAGGGACTGCACACTCTTCTTTTTAATATTTTCTTTTACATATATTGTTCTACATGTTCAATTTCTTTTTGTAGTTCTTTTTCATCGTACTTTTCATACTTACCAGCTTCGTGTACAATCTTTTTAATTTCATGCATGGCTTTTTTCTCAACAAGCCATTTTCTCATACTATGTTTTTTTGCATCTTCATTTAGAGAATCTAATTCTTCTAAATTTGAATCCAGTTTGTTCAAAACATCTGCAATTTTTACTAATGCTTCTGCTTCTTTTTCTTCATAGTTTGACATAATAGATACACTCCTTAAGTATTTGATGCCTTAAGTCTACTCCTCTATTATTTTATTTGCAAATAAAAAGCTCTATAATTTCTTAGCAGGATTTTACCCACTACAGAAATTATAGAGCTAGCATACGTTAGTCAGCCGATAATTATGGTAAAAAATGTGTAATCATTTTTTGTTTTAATTCATTAATTTTCCCACTTTTAGACAAATAATAAGCTTGATTTGCTATGATATCTGCCATTCTTATGTGTACTTTCTTTGCTGAATTACAGTATTCAAGTTTTATTTCTTGTAAATTTTCAAAAATAGGTGGATAAAATTTATTCCAATTATGATTATATGTTCCGTTTTTAAATTCTGCTTCCAAAGCTTCTTTTAGCAATAAACGCAAAACACGCCCCCAGCAAGAGCTGAGGGCGTGTTAAAGTGTCTGCTATTTAATTATATCAAATTTACTTGTAGTAATTAACTAGATCATCTTTATCACGACATGACAACCATACAGTACCAAATTGACCGAATTCAAATTTACGCCAGTAGTAACCACCATAGTAACCGCCTTCACCAGTGTCTGCAATATGAGCTTCATCAATTTCAAAGCTGAAATACATACCTGGTTTGAAGTCTTTATCTGCTCCGTCACGTACGTTATTACCGTTTTCGTCTACCCAGTTTACCAATCCAACAGGGACACCATTGTCATTCCAATCGAAGCCAACCGGCGCAAGGTAATCACATTTGATTTGATAGATTCCGTTAACAAACGCAACATCATTTGCAAGATAATATGCTTTTGAATCTGGTTTGCGTGTAGGTGTCTGAGATACAGAAGTATTAGGTTGTTGGTTACCTCCTGCACCATTATAACGCCATGCTTCAATATATCGTGGTCGTTGAGCATTGTAGTATTGGTCCCAGTTGTGGCTTGATACAGCTGTGCCAGCTTGTCCGCCAGTTGAATAGTCAACGCTGATAAATGTGTTAGCGTCTTCTAGCACTCCGACGTGTCCACCAGCTCCACCAGATTGTGACATGTCGGCGCCCCATGACATGAGAATAATGTCGCCTCGCTGTCCATTCCAATCTTCGTTTTTAGACACTCGATAAAAGCCATTCTTGGCTAATTGTGAGCCTAGAGTGACCGTTGACGGTAGTCCAATGATATTTACTCCTGCTTCTTTCAAAGCTTGCGAGATTGAACCTGAGCAGTCCGCTGTACCGTCTGAACCATTTCGACTTCCGTACATCGAATAAGTGAGTTTTCCTCGACGACTTTCAAACCAGTTGATTAAAACATCTGTATTCATTTATTTTCCTCCTTTGGTTTATCGTATGTTAAAGCTGTTTCACTGTCTTTTAGCCCTGCGGTTGTTGGGTCATTGACCACCCCCAGCAATACAAGCAAAGTTAAAACTGTATTGACAACGTCCTCAATGTTATCTGGTAGTTTCAAGCCCAATTGTTGTGCTAACAAAATCACTGTACTAGCAATAGCAATAAGTGTAGCTTTGTTTTTAAAACGTAATTTCCAATTAATCATGATAATTCCTCCAATTTAGTATCGATTTTTTCGACTTTTTCACTCAGATTGGTGATTTCGGTAGTTAGTCGAATAAGTGCTTCATTCTGTTTGTCGTGATTATCTAAACGTTTTTTAATTTCAACTAGTTCTTTATCACGCTGTTTTGCATTTTCTTCAAGAATTGTAGTGCGACGTTCGCTATTAGTCATGCGAGATTGAAAAAAAGTAAAGAGCGTCAATACTGAGACTGACGCACTTAAAATCATGCTTAAAAATTCTGGTTTCCACATATCTATCTTACAACCTCGATTCTAAGGTTCTTGCATTTCTTGCTCTTGGTTAGCTAAGTCAACATAATACTGTGTACGTTCCTTAAATTGAGCAGGGACTTCATCAAGTGTAAGCCACCCCATCGAAATTTGACCTGCGTAAAATCTACCAAAAGTATCAATTGCTTTCTCAGACCATTTAATTTTCATTTGATTGTCCTCCATCTTCTTCGACGTCTTCGGTTGGCATTTCTAATAAAGATAATGTTTCCATTAATTGTGTAATGCTGTCAGTTGCGTTTTTAACTAATGCAACATTTTTAGCTGTTTCTTCTTTAGCTTCTTCAACTGCTTTAGTTACCGTTGTGACCATGTTGCTTAAGTTTGAAATTGCAGTTTCAACTTGTTCAAGTTTTTCACTAGCTTGTTCGACTGTCGCAGACATTGCATCAACTTTTTGTACTGCCTCTGGCATAGCTTTATCAGCATATTCAGTTTTGAAATAAGCATCACGAGCTAATTCAATAAGTTCATCGTTAGTTTTCCCTGTGTGGTTACCTACGACACGTTCAGTAAATGTGCCGTAACTACCTGACAAAGTAGCTAGTGTGATTTCTGTGTGTGTTACTTTTCCATCAGTGTAAATTGGGTATTTTCCGACAACGTTCCATGCTCTCATTATTCATCACCTCCTTTCAAATCGTCTTTAGGCATTAGTGCAGCTAACTTGTCTTCAAGTTCACTGTTATGCTGATTAGCAATTGTTAATTCAGCACGTAATTGTACTGCTTCATATTGCGCAGTGGCTAGTTTTTGTAGTAATTCATTAATAATTAATTGATTTTTATCCATATTAAACTCCTGAAATTTCTTTTAAAGCATCTCGTATTGCATTCATAGCACCTGATGTTGTTCCACCGTTGAGATAATGTTGAAAACAGTTTCTTAAAGTCCTTATACATCCTCGCACCCAATAACCAGAGCCATCCCCGTTATCTAAACGAACATCACCAGTGATGATGTCTGATTGACGATAATTAATACCGTACGGTTTCAAGACGACATTTCCTGCATAACTTGAAAAAGGGCTGAACGTTTCCATCTTCCAACCTTGTGCACTTGTTTTTGTTTGAGCGTCGTAGTTGTAACTGTGGGTGAAATAAATATTATCTCCAATCACACGTAAAGTATCAGCTTGACTGTGAGCGTTAGAATCAACACCGTTGATTGTTTCAGCCACAATACCAGTAAACCCACCTTGGTCCCACTTACCATCATCAAGTGTAGTTTCACGACGGTCACCACCTAAAATGACTCGTGACAAGATTCGGCTAGTTCCACTAACTGTGATACTAGTATTTGAAAATTTAAGTCCCATTGTACTAGCGTTTGCTTGAACACGAAAAATACCAGTGTTGTTGTTATTGTAAAAAAGCTTACCAGTATCAAGTTCAAAATTAGTTGCGTTAGATAGTGATTGTAATTTACCACCTTTGATAACGTTCGCTGTAATACCACTTGATACAATTTTGCTTGAATTAATAGAATTAGCAGCTATTTTATCTGTGGTAATCGCACCTGCGGCGATATTCGCTGCACTAATTGTTCCTGTTTTGATTTGTGCGCTGGTAATTGTGCCACTTGCAATTTGACTAGCTGTAATGCTACCAGCTTTGATTTTGGCTGCATCTAATGTGCCAGCTGTGATACGGTCGCCATTGATACTGTTCGCTGTCATCTTGTCGGTAGTTACCGCTCCTGCTTTAATGGCATTTGCTGTAATCGCTCCTGTGGCTATCACGTCAGCAGTAATGATTTTACCGTTCAAATGTGCCGTATTAATCGATTTGCTAGCTATCTTATTACTTGTGATAGCACCGTCAACAATCATGCTACCTCTGACGTTTATCTTGTCAGAGAATAAGTTAATAGCATTCTGATTAACAGCAAAATAAGAACCAATCGCATTAGCAACATCAGTCGTTGACTTGCCAGCTTTCATAACGATACCGTCTGCGTTAATAGTCAAACTAGAACTCTTAACTGTTGATTTATCCAATGAAGAAACGCTGGCTTTGATTGCGTCTGTTGTCTGTTTAAGTTCAGAATCTTTAGCTTCAAAATCAGCATCTGGCATTTGATAATCAACAGGTACGTTTGACTTAGCAACCATAACCTCTTTGATTTCAACAGTGATTGCTTCGGTATTGTTGACAATACCAAAATTAGAATTAGCTTCTGTAATTGGCACGTTAGCCTTAGCAGTATAGCTAAACCAAACCCTCGTCCAAACATTTGCTGGAATGCTTTTATTGGATGGTGACCACGCTTGCTTACTTCTATCGTCGTTATCATTTGACGCTGTACCAGATAGGGCGTTGTTAATGTCGTAGTTAAAAGAACATGCTTTATTTGCCTTTATCATCAAGCCAAAGAATAGCGTTTCGCCACCATTTAAAAGAATATTAAGGCTATTTGTGTTGAACGTGATACCATTACCAAAAGTCGTTGAACTTGCCGGTACTGTCATTGTCCAGCTCTTAGATGTATTACTGTAACTGAAATTACTACAACCACGATTGATTACTCGTGACGTTGGTAAATAGTTCTTACCACCAACATTTAAACTACTAATCTTACTGCTCAACTCGTTAGCTTTAGCCGTAATGTTGTTTTCAGCAGTTGTTACACGACCGCTTAACGTATTGAAGTCAGTCTGTGAGACTTTAGCAGAAAGCCCTGTATTAAGTGCTGAAATCTGTGTCGTGTGTGTGCTAATCGTTTTAGCATTGTTGGTAGCTGTGCTTTGGGCTGTATTAGCTTTGTTGGTAGCTGTGGTGATACCAGATTGCAACTCGGTTTTAGCGCTGTTAAGCTCTGTTTTCGTTGCAAGCAATGTCATACCGTCAGCAGTCTGCTGAATCTGACTAGATAGCGAGCTAATTTGGCTAACTGTGTCTTCTGGTGCTGGTGACCAGTCGGTAAAAATGTCGCTGATTTCCAACATCACTTTTCCAATATTGTGGTAGCGATCTTTGTCAAGGTTGCCACTGAATCGTATAAAAATTTGATTAGCCGTAAAATTAGCTGGTAGTGAATTCGTCATTGCTATTGTGTATTTAATTAATCGAGTAGTATTAGCTGGATACGTCACTTTCCCAATCAATGGCCAAGGCGCCGTTCTGAAATACACTGAAAATTCACGGGCAGCATCGTACGGCTTACTAGGCTGATAGTAAAATGATAATTTGATTTTCTTGCTGTACACTTCGCTGTTTTGCCAAAACGTTGTTGAAATATCAAACGCTTCATCTTGCACTTGATTATCATTGACATAGATTGACGTCTTGCGATATTCCGAGTTTTTGATGTAATTCCTACCGCCGACGCTCGTCGGAATTTTACCCTCAACAGCTGACACTGCACTTGTAATCTGCCCAGGTACTGCTTCGACTTTTGTTTTTAGGCTACTGACATTACCATTTGTCGTTTGCAAATTACTTTGTAGATTAGCGACTAGTTTATCATTGCTAGCTTGATAGTTAGCAAGATTTGTTTTAGTCGTGTTTGCAGTCGCAGTCGTTGCTGTTAAGTCATTACGAATGCCAGTCACATCACTAATGTACGTAGACTTAGCCACATAATCCTTAGCAATCGCTGTACGTTCAGCAGTCAATTGACGAGCTGTTTCAGTCTTAGCTAATTCGAAGTATTGATTAGCTCGTGTTGATTCACCGTCCTTGTATGTCTCCAGACTTTCAATACGTGTGCTGAAACCTTGCGCTGTTTGGTCTGCGACAGTCTTGTTATGCTGCACTGTTCCATCCAGATTTTGAACGGTTGTTTGCAAGCTTGCGTAGTTTTGGTCTGCGTTCTGTTTGTACTCAGCTACTTTTTGCTCGAGGTCAGCCTCGTTCGGGCTGTAATCGGTTGCGATGTTACCTTTTTCAAGTTTGATGTTTTTAAATATGACTGTGTTTCCGTTAGTTGTCGGCATACCTTGTAAATAGACAACTTGCGACAAATCATCTGGCAATGTTGCTTTTGACGTTAAAACACAAGAGACTTTTGTCCACTGATTAGCTGTGGCTTTATTCATTGTTGTGCTATTTGTGAGTGGGGCGCCGCTATCGCCACGCCTCAATGACGCTTCGAAAGTCACGTCAACGCTTGGTTTGACATCAAATGAAAGTGTGTATTTCGTGTCTGGTTCAATAAGATTTCTTAGTAACCCCTGATATTGAATGTAATCCCACGAAGATGGACTATCTTTTGTACGTGTCAATTTAACTGCATTGACTCCGTCAACGTCATAATTTTCGGCAGTCGTTCCGCCGCTCGAAATAGCCCATGACCAATTCGTTTTCCCTTGGTTGGTTTTGGTTAGCAAATTTCTTCCGCCTATTTTTAGGCTACTAAATCTAGCACTCAGCCCATTCAACCCAGTTTCTAAAGCAGCTGTTTTCTGACTAGCACTGTTAGCTGTTGTCTGTACTTGTGATAATGTTGTTTTAGTTCCTGACAAATCATCTTCAACAGTTTTAGTACGAGTTGTAACAACAGTTAAATCTTTCTGCACACTTGACATCGTGGTCTTAAGACCACTAACGCTGTCCTCTACCGTTTTAGTTCGACTGGTTAGACTAGCAATCGTCTTACCATCGTTTGAAACAGTTTGTGTTAACTCACTAAGATTAGTTTTAGTTCCTGTCAAGCCATCTTCAACAGTCTTAGTTCGCTTAGTCAGATTCGTTAAATCAGTTTGAGCTGTTGATACACTTGTTTGTAGTTCACTAATTGACGTTTTAGCGCTAGTTAAACTAGTTTCGACTGTTTTAGTACGGTTCGATATGCTTGTAATGTCTTTGCCATTTTGAGCAACTGTTTTGTTTAATTCGCTGACTGTTGTCTTAGTGCCGTTGGCAGTAGTCTCAACGTTCTCTACCCGTGTGGTTAACGTCTCTTGTGCCTTTGCTTGTGCTGTTAACTGACTAGCTTGTGTCTGTAACTCTTTAGCTTGATTAGCTAATGTCATGCCTTGTGTCTGCAACGCTTTAGCTGTGTTAGACAAACTTGTATTGAGATTTGATACATCACTCTGCAAATTCGTAGCTTTTGTGTCAACCGCGCTAACTGCGTTTTGCAAGTCTGTTTTGGCTTTAGACAAATCGTTAGCTACAGTAGTGAGTTGTTGTTTAGCTTCACTCGCTGACGTCTTAGCAGCATTTGCAGTTGACGTTGTGGTAGTCAAATCAGTTTTGACTTTGGCTAAGTCAGATTTTAAACTGTTGGCAGCTGTATTCGCTTGTTCTGCGACTTCTGCTGTTGCCTGGTTGATTTCATCAGCGTATGCCTTAGCGTTTGATTCTGCCTGTGTTTTAGCTGTGTCAATCTGTGTTTTAATTTCAGCTTTTGATGTAGCGAGTTTTTCTGTAATAGTCGCTTCGAATTCTTCACGATTTGGAACGTCTTTTAGTTCATCAGCAATCTGTTCTTTGAATGCTTCAACATCATTAACGATGGGGAGCTCTTCCCAATCTGCTCCAGTCCAGTAATACATTTTCGTTGTGTCGCCGACTGTCAAATAAAGTGAGTCACCTTTATGTAATGTACCTTTTGGCTCATCTTTTGGAAATTCATTACCAAAATAAACAGTACTTTTACCATCTGCAGAAACTAGCGCTTTATTAGCCATTTCTACAGCTTTACCGACTGAATCTGACGCATTTTGAGCTTGTTCTTTAGTTAAGTTGTAACTTGCTGATAATTTCTTGACTACACCAATGTCATTACAAGTCACTTCATGTTTAACCAACTGACCAGATACATCATATTCACTAGTAAATGAAACAATCCTAATTTTTTCTTGAAAATCTAATGTTTCATTGATAGCCATGATGTAATCACCTGCTCTAGGTTGTGTATAGTCATAACCAGCACGAGTTAAATCTTCCATGTCAAGAGTAATCGAGATGCTGTAAGAATTATCAACGTTAGCTTTCAAAGCAGCAACCATGTTGTCTGCTTGTGTATAACGTTCATCAACTAAAGGTTCAGCTTCAAGTTTTCCGTATACGCTAGCCAATGGACTAGTGTAGTCAGTAACTAAACGTCCCTTTGAGTGGTCATTCTCATCAATCCACGCACCAAAACCTTTTTGATAAGTAACAAAATCACCAATGTTTTTTTCAATACCAAGTTCATTCATGTTGAAGTTCTTGCGAACTACCGTTGATAGGTCTGTTCCAGTTTTTTCTAAGATACGGACCACTTTGCCATTAACCTGGAATTCAACGCCAGATGAAGTGATGACATCGTTAAAAAGTTTTAGACGGCTCTTATAACCAAATGATTGTTTTTCAAAAGCATAGACCTTCAATAGAGGGGCAATTGTATACGTGTAATCACTGCCAGTGAATATGAAATCAAGGTAAGTCAAGAACGTATGCGAACCATCATTTAATTGTTCATGCACTGATGACTTATCAAAGTCCCAAAAAAATTGATGAACAGCGTCAAACGTAACGTGCGTACCTTTACCATCATCAATTGGCTTTGCGTAAGTTACTACATAAAACTCATCATCAAAACGTAAACGCCAGCCACGTTCGATATTTGTTAGGACATAATCGCCTGATTCAATTTCACCAGTCAGTGAGCGTTCACCGTTAACAGCATTTGTAACTTTAATAGTGGCAAGTGCACCATGCTCAACATCTCTTTCATCTAAAAATGTAATCAAACTATCACCTCCTATTTATATAGTTCTTTAAAGTTTAAAATTTTTATTGTGCCCTTAAAGTCAGTTTTGTAACTAACCTTTTTTGTTGGACTAGGTTTAATAACAAAGTACGCATAATTAGTACGTGCATTAACATTTTCTAAATTCTTTGTTGTTTCAATGCCAGAAATTTTAAAAACATCGCCCGCAGAAATATTGCCTGATTGTGAGTAAGTAAAACGATTATCTCCAATTTCAAGATAAAAGTTTGATTGGTTACCTATTGCTGTTAATTCAACGACAAACGGAACTTCCAACTGCGATAACTTAGCAGTTCCAGCATAAGCAATTTGATTGTTAGCTAGCGTTACTGTCTTCGGCGTTGTTTCACCATATGGCAATTCAGCAGTAATAAAACTAATTGAAAAATCATATTTTAATCCTTGACCATAATTGCCAACAAAAGTGAAATCAGCTTCGCCTTCTGCAGTGACTTTCCAACGATAATGCCAAGCCGTGTGTGGTTGATTTACAAAATCTAAATCCCCAGCCGTTTGACCAGGGATTTGAAAATTATAAAAATCAGTATTGATTGGGTACATTTTAGTGATATAAAAAGGCTCGTCATCTAGTAACAAGCCAAATACATCATCTTTTAGACTCAAGAACTCTTGGACATTCGTAACAGCTACACGTCCAGTCACTTTAATGACTTTAGCATTAAATGTTGCACCACCAAATACTGTACCGTTACGACCAGTGACAGAACGCTTATCAAGAGAGATTCCAGGTGCGCTGTCGTCAATATTAATATTATAAAAGCCGTAGTCAGACAGCTTGACTGATGCCGTTCCTTTCGTAATTAATAAATCCATATTTCACCTTTCTAATAATTAAAATAATCATTTTTAGTATCTTCTCTCGCTTCGCGTTCTTTTACTGTTGTATAAATCTTGTCGCCAATCAATTCATTATGGACATCAAAGACCGGTTGTGACAATTCACTGTTTTTCACTTCGTCTGACAAGCTATCAAGTGAAGATGATAGACCAGATGTGCTAACGCTACCAGCAATTGCCATAGTGCCGTTGACACCCCAGCTTTGGTCTGTAACAGCTAACGCATACTCTTTGCTGATGTCGTTGATTCTACCTATCCAGTCAGACATGCCAATAGCGAAGCCTTCGCCAGTATAGCCACCGAGTGATTTCATCACACGAGATGGTGAGTGAATATCTAATGCTCTACGAATTGTTGCTGTTACTCGTGCTGCGATTCCAGCTGCAACAGCATAGATATAGCCTGCTGAGCCTGCAAGACCACTTGCAAAACCAGCACCAGCATAATAACCAGCCGATTGCATACCACCAGCCGTGCTATACATGATTGATACCATGTGACTACCTGCGCTACTTGCTACTGCAACAGCACCATTCATACCATTTTGAACAGCTGAACGGACACCATTCATACCAGATTGTGCAGCACTTTTCGCTTTATTAAACGAATTAGTAAATGTAGAATTCATCTTATTTCCGGAAGATTGAACACTGCTAGTCACTTTGTTCATACCACTTTTAACTGCATTTGCAATGCCATTCATTGATGATGTTGCAGATAACTTAGCCTTATTGAAGTTGTTAGTGATGTTTGACGCCATTTGTGATGATGCTGAGTTAGCAGATGAAGCGGCTGAATTAAGCTCAGATGTGATATTGCTTGATAATCCACTAGCTGAACCACTTGCGTTAGCTTGCATTGATGCCATGTTTGCACTAACACCGCTATTCATAACAGCTGCTGAATTGTTTGCATTTGCTTGTGCATTTTGCATATTACTTGATACACCAGCTGATAAATTCAATGCTTGATTGACAGCACCAAGGTTCATGCTTGATGCTGCTGTATTAACACCGTTTGCCATAGCTTGCGCTTGAGTTGTTGCATTAGTACTTGCTGTAGTCATTCCAGTAGCAACGCCATTTGCCATATTATTAACATCATTGATTGTCTGGAAGCTCATTTCACCGCTCATGCGGTTAACTTCACTCTTCATATTTTGAGCATTAGTTGTTGCATTCGTACTTGCTTGTGCTGTACCAGCATTAATACCGTTTGCCATAGCAATTGAATCATTAAGTGCTTGAACACTCATGATACCAGTCTGCGCATTGACGTTTGACGCCATTTGAGTTGCGTTGCTAGTCGCATTCAAATTGGCAAGACCAGTATTCTGACTAATACTATTTAGCGTTGCCATTGTATCTGCACTAGTTTGTGCGCTCATTTGGCTAGTTTGTGTGCCTACAGCTATGGTCATTTGAGCTGCATCGCTGCTAACTTTCGCAGTAGTTTCAGAACTTTTACCAGTGATTGTGTCCCACAACGAACCAAAGCCGTTTTTAATACCGTCCCAAACACCTTTCAAAGCGTTAGGGATAGCTTCAAGCATTGCTTGACCAAGCCCCATGATTAATTGAGCACCTGCTGCAAGAATCTGTGGAATATTTTGGATAATTGTTACTGCTAATTGACCAACAAGTTGAATGCCTGCAGCAATAATTTGCGGTAAGTTTTGTGTAATCCCTTGAATCAACGATTGAATGATTTGAACCGCAGACTGTACAATTTGTGGCAAGTTCTGAAGAATACCTTGAACCAACATTACAATGATTTGAATACCACCTTGTAAAATTTGTGGTAAATAACTAGCTAAGCCTGTGATGAATCCAGTAATAACCTGCGTAGCGATTGAAATGATTGTTGGCAAATTCTGGATAATTCCCTGAACTAAGTTAGTGATAATCTCAATACCCTTAGAAATGATGTTTGGCATGTTAGCAGATAAACTTTGACCAAAATTATCAACAATCTGTTGCGCATATTGTAAAAGCAAAGGTAAATTTTGAACCAAACCATTGACGACATTTGCAATAAAGTCCATACCTACAGACAATAGTTGTGGTAATGCACTAGCAATCGAACTAACAAATGTACCAATCACTTGAATAGCTGACGCAATCAAACTACCTGCATTAGCACCTACACCTTGAACAAGACTAGAAATCAGTTGAACACCGGCTTGTACAAGCACTGGGAACATGACAGTAAATGCATTAGCGAATTTAGCGATTAAATCAGCACCACTAGCAATCAAAGCTGGAATTTGACTAGTAATACCGTTTACCAAGTTCGTGATGATTTGTGGACCTTTAGTTATCACCGTAGCTAGTAACTGGTCAATCTGTACGCCAAATTGGCTATTGATCAAACCAAGACCAGCAACGACTAAACCAAGAATTGCTGCAGGACCAATAACGGCTAATGCCACGCTTGCAACTGAAGTAATTCCATTTGCCATAGTGGACATGGCAGATAGCCCCTGACCAGCTGCTTTGCGAAATCCCTCAGCAGTTGCTTTTCCATCATCATCTAGTTTTAACAATCCAGTAGAGATAATCCCAAAAACATTGCCTATAACAGAACCAGAAGTTTGAGCTTCAACAGCAAGTTTTCCCATTGTAGTTCCTAAACTTCCTAAATATTTCAACGCAGGACCAAAGGCGAATGCACCAACTAATCCTGCAATGGCAGGTGTTAGATTACTTACAGCATCCTGTGCTTTAGACATTTGGTCAGCTGTTAACTTAGTACCATTCAAAATATGGTCAAGAGCTGGTTCTAAAGCTGTTAGTGAATCTAAGAATTTTTGCAATCCAGCTGATTCACTAAATTTGCTAACTAACTTATCTAACCACTGAACTAAATCTGTCAAAATTGGTAAAACCGCTGTTCCAATTTTGATTTGTAATGTTTCAAACGAACCACTAAGATATTCAACGGCACCTTTTAAGTTGTTAAGTTTTTCTTTAGCGACATCCGCCGCAGTTACCTTACTAATTGCAGCTTGCATGGCATCTGCACCAGCAGCACCCTCTTTCATAGCAATGTTAGCAGCACGAATGGCGTCAGTACCAAACATTGTCTTAAGAGCGTTCTGTTGTTGCTCAGCAGTCAAACCTTTCAAGCTATCTTGTAAGATTTGTGAGATTTCACTAAATGACTTAAGCTTACCTTCTGCTGTATAGAATTGATTGGCTCCATCAGCAGTAATAATGCCCAATTGTTGCATTTGAGCTGCCGCTTTATCGGTTTGTGGCGACAAATTCAAAAGCATTGTTTTAAGAGATGTACCTGCATCAGAGCCTTTAAGGCCGTTTTGTGCAAAGACTGCAAGAGCGTTAGTTGTGTCATTAAATGACATACCAACACCAGAGGCAACCGCTGCAACGGCAGAAAGTCCGTATTTCAATTCGTGGACATCTGTTGCTGAAGCATTCGCTGCACCTGCTAACTGGTTAGCTGCATCGGTAACACTTAAATTATCAGATTTAAAGGCGTTAAGCGCTGTTGAAGCCACTTCCGCTGCTTCCGTCAAACTAAGTTCACCAGCAGTGGCTAAGTTAAGAGCACCAGTCAAACCACCATTTAAAATAGAGGCTGTATCAACCCCTGCTTTACTCAACTCAGCGATAGCGTCTGCTGCTTCACTGGCTGAAAATGCAGTATCCGCACCAGCTTTTTGAGCAGCAGCATTGAATTGCTTCATTGTTTCAGAACTAGCACCAGTAAGAGCCTTGATGTTGCTCATTTTTTCTTCGAATTCTGCTGCTTTTGAAACTGAACCAACAACCGCAGCCTTAAACCCTTGGAAAACTGCAAATGCCGCACCAAGAGCTGTGACTGTCAAAGTAGTTTTAGTAATACTATTTCCCAGCTCTCCCATTTTTGAACTAATACCATTTAGTGCAGTAGTGGCCTTATTAGACAAATTTGAAAAGCCAGAACCAAGCGAACTAGCCATTTTAGTCGCAACACTTGCAGCTTTACTACTTAAGCTAGTGAGACTACTTCCTACTTTCCCAACAAAAGAATTACTGATTGTATTTGAAGCACTGCTTACTTTTGAACTAATCGTGCTAAATGCTGAACTAACCTTGCTAGACGCCGATGTAGCAAAGCTAGAAACTGAGCTAGTTGCTTTTGTAAAAGCGTTTTGAATAGGCTGAGGGATTTTATTAGCTATTGAGTTGACACCACTCTGTATAGCTGTTAGAGCTGTATTAAACCCATTTTTTATGGGCTGAGGAATCTTTTCGCCAATTGATGAAGCTATACGCTGAATTTCGCCAATAGACAGATTTAAGCCTGTGCTAAATGCTGTTCCTAAACGTTTACCAAGTGATTCGCCATTGTTTGCCAACTGTGCCATAATTTGACCAACACGTTGAACTAAACGATTAGAATTATTCACAGCTGCATCCTGTGCTTTCTCAAAAGCACGCTGTGTTGCAGTTGTAATCTTATTCATTGCCGCTTGATAATCAGCAATATCAGCACCGACATAGGCATAAATTGAGCCATCAAATTCTGCCATATAACTCCCCCTTTCTGTGTTATCTGTTCATGAAATGGTCATTGACTTTTTGCAGACGTTCAGCAAGACTACTATTAGTCGTTTGCTTATTGTTATTTGCATGAAAGGCTTGTTTAACTTTATTTCTGTCTTTTTTCTTGCTAAGTTTATTTGCACTAGCACGTTTAGCATTCATAGTGTAGCGCATTTCCATAGCAAGCTCTGATAGATTTTCGCGAAAATCAATCTGTCTGTAATGAAGCCCCTCTAAAATTGCGTCAAGTTCCCATTTGTTGCAAGAGTAGATTGTTTCTAAGTCTGTTAAACCAAGACGTGCACACTCAGTTAAGATAGTGCACTTTTCATCTTGCCAATAAGTTTTTCGGTAATTTCGACTTGAAGCGCTTCGCTGTCCTCTTGCGCTTTCATGTATTCTACTGCTGTTTCCAAGTTTTCGATATATTTCAAAATCTTGTTCTTGAAAAAACCAGAGTCAACCATTTCTTGTTGAATTTCTTCAAACAAGCTTTCCGTGTCATCAGCGTCATTATCCACTAGCCAGGTTTCAATCGCTGTGATAGCGTCATCTTCTGAAATAGCTTTACTAAACGCTTTGTTAGCTGACAAAAGAATTAAATCAACAAGTCCCTCATCATTACGATTTAGAATGTTGTTAAACAATGTACCGACACCGTCGTTGTTACTTGCACCAGTGTCTTTATTTTTAGTGGCAAGTTGTTTGTCAACCTTAAACATTGTGCGGTAATCAAACTTAATTTCAATGATTTTATTTTTAACTTTAAATTCCATAAAGTGAGTTATCTCCTAACTAAAAAATAAAGGCTGGATTTAATATCCAACCTTTGACGTGTTATTCGCTTGTTTTGATGTTATCGTAATCGCCAGTTGTTTCACCTGGGTTTTGATAGTTATAAACCTCATCAAGCAAAGCAATTTCTTCGGCAGTCAATGGAAATTTACCATTTTTTAGCTTACCGACAATACTTGCTGTGTAGCTAGTTTCGATAATATCTTCAATACCTTCATTATATTCAATATCACCAATCTTAGCATAGCCAAATTTGGCAGGATAAAAATCTTTTTTAGGTTCACCATCTTGTGTTTTCAATGTTTCATCAACAAGCACACGCCAAATTTTGACTGATTCACCAGTGTCATTCGCTTGTTCAAGTACATCAACTGATGGGTCCTTCGGTGCAAATTTAGTCGTCAACTCAATTTCGTGGCTGGTACTTGTTTTATCAAGTAAAAGCCCTTGTTGTGTTTGTTCGTCTGAATATTCAGCACCAAGTGTCAAACTGCCGTCTGTACGATAAGCTGGTAAGATAGCATTGCTGCCAAGTGCAGCATGAATAGACTGAATGAAATAAAAGACTTTTTTACCTGCTAACGGCTTAGCAGTTGTTACTGTAATTTGTCCTGTCATGTAGTAACTTCTCCTTTAATTAATAAATAGTATCAGATACAGTAATAGAGACGTGGTATACTTCACGTCCTATGCTATCATCTGGAATGATATTAGCTGTTACATTTCGACGTCCTAACGCCCTTAAAGCTTTTGCTTTAACTTCTTCAGCATCAGTTCTGCTTGAGCCATCTAAAAAGATGTCAATATTTACCGTAATATCTTCAATAACAGCCCCTGTTTGTGCTGTTCGTGAAGTATCTGATGAATTAGAGCCAATCACAATAAAAGGCTCTAAAACGTCAGAATTTGGCAAATAAAAATAGATTGGAATAGCTAACACTTCCAATCTATCGTGTAGTTCTTTTAAAAATAAAGTTGATGGTGAATAAGTCGTCATATATCACCTATCTTTCGTATAATTTGCGTAAATTGCTGATTAATTTTGGTCGTTCAGCATCAAGTGCTGGTTTTAAGTATGGCTGTGCTCGCATTTTTCGGGTTCCTTTTTCCACATATATCGCATAATGCTGTGGTGCAGTAACTTTATAGGTTAGATTGCCTGCTTTTGCTGAAAAAATTGTATTTTTCAGTGCACCAGTATCAACTGGTACCTTTACCTTAGCCATGCGTTCGATACGTTTGCTAGATAAATCTAATTCACGATCAGTAGCTATACGCGCCTTTTTGCCTTTATTAGCAATCAATCTAACCATCTGGTCAACACCACGAACTTTGAATTTAATGCTCAAATGTATATTACCGTCGAATTTTTGTGATGTTTTTTACCCTGTATTTTGCGTTTTTTACCATCATAGATAATTTCAGAAAAACCATCATAGCGTCCTTGCAAATGCAACTTAAAACTATCAAGATTGTATTTCCCGAAGATGCCCATCTGTTCTGCATTGGTCAAATCGTCTTCCTGACAAGGAATTGGTTCAGATTGTTTCTTAACGACTTTATCACCCAAAAAATCAGCTTCAGTCGTTTCAACGATTAAAATAACACGTTTGTTATATATCATATAAATCTTGTAATTCCTTTCGCTTGATAATTTCGACCAACTGCAGCACTTTTTAATGTAGTTTCGTATTCATCTAAATACTTATCCCAGTTAAACGAACGACCTTCTTCGCTATCAGCACTAGCGCCCTCTGAATTCAAACGATTGTAGCGTTTAATAGCTACATCTCGAATGATGAAAGTTAAACGGTTTGGAACTTCTGCCAATTCAGTCTCACTAAATTCATTCAACTTAGCAAGAACACGATCAACACTTTCATTGATTGCCAATTCAATCAACCTATCTTGCGTTGTATCTTTAGCAGGAATACCTTTAAAAAGTTTAACTTCCTCTAAAATCAACGCTCTGTCCATAATCTAGGTTATCCTCCTACCGATGGTGTCGAAACAGCTGGTACCTCGATTGTAGCCTCAATAACACCTTTAGGGATTTCAGCGAATAATTTAAGAGCGCCGAAGAATACTGACTCATATGTAAGGTTATTAAGACTACGGTCACGACCTGAAGCAATCAAACCAGTTTCGTCAGTGTAGTCAGCAAACATTCCACCAAGGTCAGAACTGTTCACATCAAGGTAAGCAAGTACAAGGTTTTCAACTGCAGTTGAGTAAACTTTCCCTTGTGGCACGTTTGGCAACACAATGACGTTTTGCATGCCTAAAAAGTTCTTAAGTAATGTCATCCCAAAGACGTTAGAACCGTCTGCACCGACCGCTTTATCGCCAAGATAGTCAGCTACGTCAAGTGAGCTTACGAATGATACAATTGGGGCACCGTCAAATTCTGAAAATGTTTGTAGTTTACCCCAAGATTGAGCTAATGCACCTTGAAGACCTGTTCCTTTAACTTTCGTGGGTTCTGTTTTAAGGAAAGTAAAGAAATCAGTTTTGATATTGTTTTGAATTTCGCGCATAACACGTTGGTCTGCTTGGTCAATTGCCAAGGAAGCACCATGACGCGCAATAGCTTCAGCAGAAACAGCACGACGTTTTTTAAACCACTCAACTTGATATTCTTTGTTAAGTGCACGAGTCACTTTAGAAAGTGGAATTGTTTCACCTTCGCCAGGATTGGTTGTGTCAATATCAGTTGTCCATTTGTAAGTACGAATTTTCATGTCGGCTGACAACGGTTCTTTGCGTGTCACACCGAGTAGTTTCAAGAGTTCAGAAATGTTAGTACTAAATTTGTTAACAAAATCAATTGTTTTAATTTCGCCCAAATCGTTCATAACAGTTAATTTTTCTTCAGCCATAAATTAGCCCTTTCTAAATAATTCTAAGTTTTCTGCAATGAGTTTCTGACGCTTGCTTGCATCCTGAACAGCCATAATTTCAGCTTTAGTCATTGCACCTGCCGTTGTTCCACGACGTGGCTTATCTTGCGTTAGACGCTCATTCACGCGCTTCTCAACAGCTTCATCAAATACCTTTCGAACACTTGCAATGTTGGCTTTGACAGCTTCTGCAGTATCTGCCATGACCACATCAAGGAATTCAATTGGTAAACCTTCATCTGCCAAAAGACTTTGTGTTTCAATACGCAATTCTTTGACTGCGATTGCTTTCTCACGAGCTTCAAGGTCTGCTAAGCGCTTAGCTTCTTCCTCTTTAGCACGTTCATCTTTTGTCAGTTTTGCTAAACGTTCACCTTCAGACTGTGCTTGTCTAATTTTGTCTTCAGCATCTTTTTCAGCATTAGCCACGGCCCGTTGAACACGTTCTTGTACAATGTGGTTAAGCTCAGCTTGAGTGAATGTTTTGTCTGCTTCGGTAGTTTCTGGATTGTCGACCGTTTCCGTTTCAACTACTTCAGTGTTAGTTTCTTCTGCCATGTTGGCTACCTCCGTTTTAAGTCTGTAGTTAGACTAATAACCTTCACCTTTTAACGTCATGAGTAGTTTTGGACAAAATAAAAAGCTGTATTCCTACGACTTTTTGATATATTTTGCGATTGTTTCAAACAATGCAACAAAAAACGTTCCAATAATGAATAACAGCCACCCTGCCACCATCATACCAATTAAAAAGGCAACAAATTGCCAAACTAATGAAACCATGTATCTCTCCTTTTTAAACACAAAAAAAGCGCCTAGATTAACTCTAATCCTTTGCTTTTTTCGTAAAGTATTACGTTGTTTTTCCTATTTTTCTTAACGATTGTTCATCTAATTCCTCTTCATCAGGAATAACAGCAGAACGGCAATTATAGTGGAAAGGCGGTGCAGTGACACCAGTTTCAAACTCATCAATTCTGTAACGCTTATCTTCACTGTGGATTCTCTTACAAATCTGTGATGTCCTATTGTCCATCTGTACAGATATGCGATAGAATTCCAAACCAGACTCTTCATAGCGTTTGATAGCTGAACGATTGACAATCGCTGTGCCATCAGTCCTAATAAGTGTTTGCGCTCGCGAACGTGCTACATTGTACTTCTTAGCAAGTTCCCCAGCCATGCTACGAACATCATCGCCACGAATAAAACCACGCTTCAGAACGTCTCTTAAATCCCTGGCTAAATCATCTGTATTGCCCCAAACTTGCTGCGAATAGTTCCGACCATTGAAAGGCGTATTGATAAGTTCTTTTAATGCTGGTTCATTCAATGCGCTACTATTACCACCCATAGCTTTCCTATAAGCATACTTAGCAGTTGACTTCAAATAGTTTTCAAACGACTTCTCAATAATGCCTTGCATAACACCAATTTTATAAGTCATTTCAAGGTTTAATGCGTCGAATCGTGTTACTTTTGAACCAGCATATTGTTCATTAAGTCGTTTTAGCAAATCTGGGTTATTTTTGGCCTGCTCACGATACTTCTTAGCGTTCGATTGATAATCTGATAGGTCGACACCTCTAAGGCGTTGTAAAGCGTCAGAATAGCTCATTTTGTTATCATCGGCATATTTCGTTACAAACGCAAATAAATCACGTTGAATTTGTGCTGACTCGTCTGCGTAAATCTTTTGCAATTTAGCAAACATGTCAATATCTGTACCATCAACATAACGCATAATGTCATTACTACGTTTATGCCAATAATCATTGTGCTTCTTCTTGGTCATCAGCAGTCACCTCGCCAATTCGTGGCTCTGATTCTTGTGGCTCTTCAGCTTTCAGACGTTTCAATTCATCTTCCGCATCAACCCCAGTCACCTGTTCTAACAACTCGTAAACTGTTTGATCACTTACCACGCCAAACAACGACTTAGCAGTATTTGCAAGTTCAGTATCATTTTGTGGCAAATTAGGACTGAAGATAACAGCAGTTTGATTGATAGCTTGATAATTCGTTGCTTCATTGCCTTTAACTTCCCAGATGTTGACCGCTAAACGCAAACGTCGCATAAGTCCTTTTTTGAACAAGCGTTCTTGTTTGCTGCGATAGTTATCAGACGCCATCAGCTTATATTTCATGGATTCACCAGACTGGATACCGCTAAAGTTATTGTCAAGAATATCAGGCGTGAATGTGAAACGTAAAATATCGTTAACTAGACGTTGCTTGTATGCCTCAGCACCAGCTGAGTCGTACTGCTTAACCAAGTATTTAGCATCTGGCTGTGAACCACCAGGATTAGGATTGTCATCAAGCACGGCAATCTGTGCTTTTTTAAAGCCAAGTGCCACACCTAAACGACCGTTAGGATTAACACTACCATCTTCAAGATAATCGTTATCATCCGAACCAGTATAAGGATTACCAGTGATTAGTAAAATAGCGTCATTACTATTTTGTTGGAAATTAGCTAGCTCGGATTGTGACAAGTCGTATGCGTCAATATCATCAAGAACCGATTCATAAGCACCTGTGCGGTCCTCATTGTTTTTGAACTCATTAATCGGAACACCTTTCAAATAGTGTTCTGTTTCATCAACTAGATGAAGGCCAGACGTGTCTTGATTGTCGTCAATATACGTATAGATTGTATTATCAGAATACACGCGCACTACTGTTTTACGATGACCACCGCCATAATCGACTTCGTAATAGTTGACACCCAACAACGATTTTTGTTGGTATGTATCGTCGTAGATTACAAATGTTTGTTCAGGCGCTAAATGATACAGTTTTAAAATAACACCGCTGTTTTCATCTTCCTCTGGATTAAGCAACTCATAAGCGCGTCCATAAATAGACAAGTCAGTCTTAATCAAGATATTATGATAAGCTTCGTTTGTCTGCTCAGAAAACGTATCAATTAATTCTTGGAGCGTTTTATCCTCGTTTGTATACTTAACAGGATTGCCAAGCATGTAGCCTTGTTCAAACACTGTAATGTACTTAGCAAAGTCACTTGAAATACGATTATCAGCCGCAAATTCATCTGTTTTATCAGGACGATATTTGATGTTATTATCACCTAGATAATAACGTTTAAGCTCTTCCAAACGCGCAATCTGTAACTTATGTGTGTTGATGTATTGTTTTAATTGTTCAATCCATTTTTGAGACGCAAAATCGATAGCTTCATAGTCTTCAGTCAGCATGATAATTTGGTCGTTACTGTGTGGATTGAACCTGGTTTTAGATAAGAATTTTGCCATGTTTTACCTCAAAATAAATAACTTGCTTTCTTCGTTTTCTCTCTCGTGTTGCTGTTTGCTCGCATATCATCAGCAAATGCATACCTTGTTGCGTCAATCGTGTGGTTATCCTTATCCTCTAGTCGTGGTTTAGGATTACCGTCACGGTCGACTTGATAGTCAATATTTTCAAATTCTCGTGCAATATTCGGTGTACGTTTTGGGTCAATACAAATGAAATCTAAATCATCAAGCCAACGTTCACCAAATTCAACCGAATCAGGACCTTTTTTAACGCCGTACACGTTCGGTAAATTAAAATCACCATGCAGTTCAGCAATACTTTTTGGTTCAGCACTATCTGCACCGATTCGGTCTGATTGATAACCTCGCGACTTAATCCAGTTAGCTGCTTGACGGTTGCTGATTTTCTGACCGTAGAATTCATCAATTGCGTAAATGCCATTGTGTTTCTTGTCATAATGCCAACGAACGAATGCCAGCGGGTCAGTAGCATAACCAAAGTCAAGACCGTTTCGGATATTATCAAAGTTGGTTATCAAATCATCTGGTATTGTTTCAAAACGTAAGTTATCAAACGGAACAACTCCAGAACCGATTGCCTCGCCAAGATATTCCCAGCGATAACGCCGCTCATCCCTAGCTTTTGTAGCTTCGGCCTCTTCGATAAATTCCTTAGCGATGTATGGATTATCAAGATAAGTCGAATGATGAACAAATGTATTAGCTGGTTGGAACTGCGTGCCATATTTCTTGTTAACCCATGACTGTTTTCGTTTTGGCGGATTATATGTGTAGAAGAATTTATAAAAAAGACCACTACTAAGCTCACCACGTAAAAGTGAGTTAGTAATAGTCTTGACTTCATCTTCAGTTTTAAACTCAGCTAATTCTTCAATCCAGCCAATCGCAAACGGAAACTGACTGTCTTTCAGTGATTTGATACGTTCTGGATATTGTGCGCCACGAAAGACAATATAATTCCCTCGTAGCAAGTATGTAATGCGCAATGGTGATTTATTGAACTTAAACAAGTGTGTCACTTGCTGCTCACTAATTGCCCATTTCAACTGCTCATAGACTGATTGTTCAAGTGTGTTATCTGTCTTACGAATACACACAGCGTTAACAGCATAGCGCATAATAAGCTGAATAATGATATGTGCCACATCTGATGATTTACCAGAACCACGTCCGCCTTCGCACACAACGTGTAAAATGTTTTGATTGAGACTAGCACGCCAGACATCATGAAATTTAGGCGGTATCAAATTTGAAAGCTTAACTGATGTCATCTTCAAACACCACCTGTTCAACAGTTGCATCGAACTCAACCTTATCAGTAAATAACCTATAACGCTTACCAAGCAACTCAGCTGCCTTAGTACGTGCTTGAACTGGCGGAACAGCGTTAACGACTTTCTGTGTACCCTCACCGTCTAAAACAAGCAACGGCTCAGTCTTTTCGCCACGCATGACCGACGTCAAGTATTCCAAGACCTCTTGTTGGTCCGCTACTTTTTGAGATTGCAATTCTGCTAGTTTTTCATCAATGTAAGATTTGATTGTAGTATTTTGTAGTAATTTACTTGCGTTTGTATTTGCATATTTTTTACTATAACCTGCTTTAACAGCTGCATCCGTTGCATTACCAGAGATGATGTACTCATCTGCAAAACGTTGTTGTTTTAAAGTTAATTTAGTGATTTTCCATCACCTCCAATCTAAAATAAAAAGCCACACAAACGTGTGACTGGATATATCTTATAACTTTTCTAAAATTTTAACTCCAACTATTTTTTCACTTAATGGACTTGTTGGATCAAAAACTATCTTTTTACAGCAAACATAACCAACTCTATGCAACACCCCTGATTGTAAAAATTCTGGATAGCGCAACCCTTTCGCAACTTCAAAGTTATACTCGCCATCATCAAAAAATTGATTATCTGATATTTTTATTTTACCTGTATAACTATGAGAGTTTAATACTGTTATTTCACCAGATATCTCAAATGTTTCCTCGGTTAGGTAAGATCGTTTTTTAAATAAATTAGCATTATTAGAATCCAAGGTTAACTCCCCCATGTCAGATCCAAAATTAACGGTCTCCACCTTTGAGTTGACAACTGTAGCTAAGTCTGTAAAATAAGGCGCTAGCTGTTGTCCTAATTCTGGTACATAATTTGGATACTCATAATGATTAATAGTTACGTCATTGCCATTATTCACAATAACTATCGCCTTGTCTCCGTTATTTTCAATGTTCACACTTTTTCCCTCTTTCTTGGCTGCAGAAACCCTTTTTAAAAAATCAAAAGAATTCAAAATACACTCCCAAACCAAATCACCATGATCACCAACGATTGGAACCAATGGTAGTATATAAGTTTGACAAAAAAGAATAACATCGGCTTTAAAAGAACCTGGCCTAATATTTGTTATGTATACTTTAAAATCTTCAGCATTCTCTATCGTCATTCTATTTTGGTTAGTTAAAAATAAATATGTTTTTTGCGATATTTTTTCAAAGTTTTGCAACGACTTTATGATATATTTTAACTCGTACCCTTTTTTATCGTCCATTGCTTCACCCGAGATATGCAAAGTAATTCTTTTTTCACTTTCTAAATTCATAATTTATTTCTCCATATATTTTTATCATTTTAATCATACTATTAAAAAATCCTTTACTCAATAGTATAATAGGCTTTCTGATAAAAAATATGGATTTTTGCAATAAATGCAACAGGAACAACTGGGCTCGAACCAGTGACCCTCTGATTAAAAGTCAGTTGCTCTACCATCTGAGCTATGTTCCTACCAACTTATAGTGCTGCTAGCTTTCGCATTACGGCAAGCTCCTGTATGTTGCGACGCGACCGCTTTAACGCAGGTGACAGGTCGCGCTCTATGTTATTTTTGTACAATATAATTTTAACACTCACAAACGTCACTATCCCAGCTGTTTTCTCGCTTTTCTCTCCCAATTCGGAAGACTAACAACTCCCCACCTCGATAGCTTTCAGCGAACTCAATCGCTCCTCGCTCTAACATACGATAAAACTCACTTTCCGAGTAGCCCAATTCCATGTAGATAGCGCAATCAGACTTCATCTGCCACTTACAATACTTCTCGATTAAAATCTGTCTGACAAACGGGTCAATAATACGATTGATAGCTTTCGTAATTGCTTGCATTTCGTCCCAAGCTGCCACTCGTCTGGTTACTTGTATCTCTGTTTGTTTGCTATTGCTGAATCCTGCCGCTTTGGGTTCTAGTGAATACGTAGCTGTAATTTTGGGTGTGTATTCTTCCCCAGCCATGCGCGAATAACGACGATAAAGAGATAATACCTCGTAAGCGTTTCGTTTAGTTAAAGACTTATCAATTTCTTTAAAGAGTCGCATGCATTCAATCTCCTTTCGCATCATATCACCTAAATTATTCAATCTTTTTCGTCATAAATCGTCATCCAATCTTCTTTTTCAGTAGTCTTGCCACATTTAGTACATTTAACGCCGTCACAATAAATTCCAGGCACTCCATGCCAAAGTATTTTTCCTCAACATAATGATGTTTACAGAAGAAACGACGCACACCCAGCTTGAATTGGCTAATCTTTTCCTTGATTACGTATTTTAAAGCTTCCCAAAAATCAAACATTATCCTTTTCCTCCTCGATTGTCAGCACCTCACTCGTTATTTGTGATTGTTACAGGAAGAATGCTTTCAGGCATGTACTCAACTTCGTACTTGTATTTATTGACTTTCGTTCCGTCTGTTAAATCTTCGACGACGTACATGTTATTTTTAGTCATGTTGATTAAGTGCTTTCTGTATTTTCCTTTTGATACTTCAGCAATAACGACTAACTTCTTGCTGTTTGACGTATCAACTGAGATAAGACCTTCTATCTTAAATTCAATCTTGTCAGTACGTGTATTGATAACTGCTACACGTCTGCGAACGTTGAAATTATCAGCTTCTTTGCTAATGTTATAAGAGACTTTATCTGATTCTGTAGAGCAACCTGACAATGTAGCTAAACCAATTGTCATGAGCGCTGCACCTGCCAAAGCTGCGATCTTTTTATTCTTCATTCTCTAATACCTCGATTTCCTCAATTTCACTATTTGTTAGTGTGAACCGTACTTTCATAATCGTACTCTCCCCCATAGTTATCAGCGTGATAGATAATCGTTTGGTTGTCCTTTAATCGCTTGATTTCATATTTTTGTTTAGTGTTTTCAAGCTTCATCTCAGTAATTTTGTTGTTATAAACAGTCTTTTGCATTCCTAGCTCAATCGTAAAGAAGACGACTGTGACGACGATTGTAAACGATAACAACATACTTAAAAACATGTATCTTTCAGCTTTCAACTTACCACCTCATAGTATTCTGTCTGTCCGGGCTCTTTACGAGCTTTTTCTAGGTATTTTAGAGCTTGTTTTCTTGTTTTAAACTCTGTTTCTTTAAAATCTTTGGCCGTAGCGAACCAAGTCGCTGTTCTAAGCTTTGGGCTGTATTCTCTAACAATAAATTTTCTTGTCATAATTCCTTTATTTCCAATCTAACCCTATATTTTCCGGGTATTTCGCTTGGTCCACCTCGTTTAAAAGTCATAAACTTAATGACTTCCGAGTTATCGTCCGTCCAGATTCCGGCGTCTGTCAATCCATCAACAAGCGCTTTTACTGTCGGATAAAAGTTGGGTGGGTCAAGTCGTCTTTTTGTAGGGGCGTAAATCGTCACTACGAGCCCACAAGGGCGCTTTTTTGAGTAGGGGGTACAATTACATTGTCGACCTGCTCTAACAGCTGTAGCACGTAAAAATGCGGTGATTTTGGCCTTTTGCGTCCAATGTGGGCGGTCATTGGCGTTTAACATCTGTTTTTGCTTCTTGGTATTCGATAAAATAAACTCAAATTTCATCAGTAAGCCCCGGAATCTCAAAAGCGACGTGAGTGACTTCTTGTCGCTCTTTCGTGTACCAATCGAAATAAAACTCGTGCGTTTTGCTGTTATAAGTTACTTCCACATAATCTGGAAGTTTTGAGTTTGGATTGCTCATCGGATAAGCTTTCTTACTGTCAAAGCTAAACAACCCTTTCATATTACTAAGCGTGTAATTAAACCAAACCATATAAACTTCATACGATTTAATTTCAAGGTGCTCTGAGATTTTATGTTTAGCGTATCCCTCAAAATCTTCTTGCGTCAGTTTGATAAGTTCTTCTTTCATTTTTTCTCCTCAAAAACAAAAGCGGGCACGTTTTAAATTGTGTGAGTAGGGCTTGCGCCCGCTGAAATTCTTTACATGTCGTCCTGTTAACCGACACGTACTTTCTAGGTCACTTTTTGAGCCGATTCCGAGGCTTATTTTTTACTTTGGCGTTCACCCAATAGATAACCTAAGAATAACCAAACAAACGCCATTCCTGCTTCTTTAACAAATTCAATCATTCTGTTTCTCCTTTCGGATTGAAATACCATTCAAGCATTTCTACTTGATTCTCTACTAAATAATCTTTAAATTCTTGAAATTGTAAGATGGCCCATTTTAACCGATGAAGGTCATCACTACCTTTTGAGCAGAACCCAGAAACACTAAAGAATGGTCTTAGGTGATAGCTGTAGCCTGTCTTGCCTAAATTATCGATATTATAGGCTGGTTCTTTTTCGAGTTCGAAATCTAAGACGAATTCAGGGCCAAGGTCATGAATGACCTGCAAGTTAGTTCCGTCCGAATAGATAGTGACGCTATCTGTAACGTGTTCCATTTGCATGTTTTTAATCTCCTATCATGTCATTTAAGCTAATAAGTTTAGAAAGTTTCTTTTGAGCTTTGCAATAGTCGCAATGACCGCATTTTTTAGGTTTTTGCTTACCTTGAATGACGTCCCAGACTTCTTTGACATTGTCTTTGATATAGTCAAGACCCTCTTCAAGCCAATTTTCATCAACTTTGATAAATTCCTTGTCAGGAACGTTCTCTTTTGAAACAGCAATGATAAGTGGCCTAAACTCTTGGCCTGTCATCTGTTTCAGTAGCTCACGATAAAGAGCAAGCTGTCCGTTATAACCGAAATTCAAGATATTGTTAACTGCCGCTGGCACTTTCTTGCGTAAGTCTACGTTCCATTCTTCGTTATAGATTGACCTCATTGTCTTCAGGTCAACAAAGTAGCCGCGAGATAGGTTGATACTGTCAAGCTTGCCTTTTATCGGCACTCCTTCGATTTCACCAATAACAATCATTTCTTTTTTGACATCATCACTTGGATAGCCGTGATATAAACGGTTAAAATTATCGTCATCTTTCAAAGCGTTAATCATTTTTTCGCCGACAACGAAATCAGCTTTAAGATTTCCTTTATTCTTACCTGTCTTGGCAATGATTTTTTCTTTGTTTTCTTCAACAAAAGCGTCGTGAACCTTTTCGGATTCAAAGTAGCTATGTACGTAGTTGCCGACCAAAAGAGCGGTCTCGTCTCGGTCTTCTACCCATTCGCCATTATCAACGGCGTAACCCTTAGCTTGACATTGCATATATTGCTTAAATCGTGAGTTAGACAAGTAAGTTTTGTCTTGATAATAATTCTCATTTGTTAGTTTAGTCATATAGGTCTCCTAGCTGCTCAAATAGCTCTGTTTGCTCTGGTTCATGTAAGTTATCAGGTTCAGACATTTCGGTCGATTCTGGGGCTTCTGTGAACTCCTGAGGGGTGTCTTCGACTGGTGTCACATCTTTAGGTTGTTTTGTTTCTTCGTCAGCAGCTTCTGGCAATGGTTCACCAAGGAAACTGTCAATGCTGTCAATGCTGTCACTGTCGTCTTGTTCTGGCGTTATGTCTTTGACATTTCGTTCGTCATCATATTCGTTCGCTGTCGTTCGATTGACCGCGTCAATGAACAAGTCATTGTCGTCGCTTGTGTTAAAGAACTGTTTAGCAGCGCGATTGATTACAGTACGTTTTGCCATTTCTTGCGGGAAGTTGTTTTGAATTGACTTGTTTTTCGATTGGGCCCAAGCTTTATCAATTTCTTTCTTAGTCATGATTGTCAAAACTTTCTCACCATCGTTTTTTTCGATGATACAGTAAGCACCGATGATTGGATTATCCTGATTCAGCCAATTAGTATCGTGTTTGACTAGCACCTTGTGACCCTCGACATTCTTAATTTCAACGTCATCACCTTCATAAATCACTTGAGCGTAAATATCTTTGACTTCAGGCAACTGTTTAACGACTTTCATCGTTCCAAAATACGAACGTGTTAATTTGACTTTGTTCCCGTAAGGAATGAAATAGCATTGAGTTTTAGCTGGACTTAAACCTTGTGTAACCATATCAAGCAAGGCGTTGTAAATGCTGTCTTGCGTACATTTTCCTAGCAAATTGCCGCTATTTGAATTCGTCAAAGCGTAATAGGCAGAGCTTAGAGCATTACTTACACTATAATTTGGCGCTACTAGCAAGCCTTCGCCTTTCATTTCTTCAATTCGGTTAGCCACACTTGACGTAATTTGTCGCTGTGTTAATTCTGTTGTTGTCATTTTTTCTCCTCTTTACCAATCTTCTAGCTGATCATCTTTCCAGCGGTCATAAGCCTCATCCTCATTACCTTGAAATGTTTCTTCATGGTCTTCGTATGAGCTTAACCAATTATCATAATCAAAGTCACCAAATAATCCACGTTGCATTAGCTGACCTTTCTAGCTTGCAGCAAGTAGTAGCAAGTCTTAGCGCCGTAGTCAATACGAATACCGTCGTCACTCATTGATTTACGAAATCTAGGTTCATGAATCGCTGAATTGATAGCGACATCTCGTTTTAGTGCCTTGACTGCTTCCTGGCCGTCATCAAAGAATCCAAGATTAAACTTGCGATAGCCATTGACGACGTGTAGTAGTTCGATTTTTATTAGTCTTCGTCCTCGTCTTCTTCAAAACGTCCGCCCGTCAAATGATTACGTAAAGCCTTGCCTGCGTCTTCGCCGTTCAGGACATCTTCAAGAGCGTGAGAAATCTTGTGAACCGTATCGAGCGAGATTGCCATTAAAGGGTCTACATCAACTAACCCAATTTCTTCAAGTCCTGCTGAAAACATACAGGTTTCATGCATTTCCTTTTGCAATTGTCTAACTCGTTCAAGTGTTTTGTGTTGTTCTAAAATTGTTTGTTTTACGTTCATGTTTATGTTTACTCCTCTAAAAATGCTGCTTTCAGCGCGTCAAGCTTAGCTTGCTCGTCTACTGTTGCTTCGTGTTTGTATTCTTCTTCTACCCATTCAGGGACGTTGCTTTTGGATGGTTGTTGCTGGTTAGGATAGCTACGTCGTTGTTTTTGACTTTGAAAATTTTCTTTCTCTTCGTTAGCCTGCTCTACGGTCGTAATCCCTTTTGCTTTCCAACTATCCAAAATCTTAAAAGTGTAATTAGGATTATCAATACCACTGTCAGTTGTTCGTTTAACCGCTTCTTTAACCAATTCCATATCCATACCGTCTAAACCGATATACTCTAACAAACGAGTCATATGTCTATCGTTAACTTTTAGGCCCTCCGCTTTTACAAATTGCCCGAAATCTAATTTTTTAGGTGCTGGTGCAGTTGGAGGCAGTTTTTCACTACACTCATCTAATCTATTCTTATCTATACTATTCTTATCTAATCTAATCTGCGTATCCATGTTGTATACATTTTGTATACATTCTGTATACGACTTATTTTCTTCAAGAACTAAGCGATTAAATTCAGTTGTATAGATGGTTTTCTGATATCTGTCTTTTGGTATATAATTGTGAACTCTCCAATCTTTAATCACAATCACACCACTCTCAAATGGTAAAATAAAAGCTTGTTCCATCAAAATCCTTAAATCACCATCAGATGCCCCAATCATACGTTTGATAGTTTTCGTACTATCTACAAATCCGTCGTCATCAGCATGCATATTCAAGTGAAAATAGAGAGCTTGCGTACTTAAAGGCAAATCAAGAAATTTATCTGAATCTGTAATTTTTTTACTAAACATTCTTTTTTGTGCCACCTAATCACCCTCTTCTTCTTTTGCGCCCCAGCACCCGTGCCAACCATCTGTGTCAAAGCCGATTAGCATGATTTCGTCTGTGTCAAAGTATTCATTTTCCATTTAGTACCTCTTAAATCGTATCGTCTGGCAAACCGTGAGCACGGTTATATGCAATTGCACTCGCTTCCCAACCTGAATAATTAGGTTTGACTGGTTCTTCTTTCTTACGTGCTCGTTTACCGAACACTGTTAATGTAGTTACTTCAGCGAACGCTAAAACTGCGACTGCGATAATTAAATGTGTCATGTTAAACTCCTGTTTCTAATTTCATGTTCTTAAGCATTTCAGCTAACGTTTCTTTTTTTGATAAATATCTGTTACGTGATTTCCACTTTACGAAAAGTGCAAAACCTTCATAATTGATGAAAACAATTTTATGCGTTGGATTGTCGACATATTTCCTAAACTCTGGATGCTCACGCATTTCAGCTGCCCATTGTTTCGCAACTGATTTAGTTAAGCCCTCCCAGCGTTGCATGAGATGGTCATAATCACCCCATTCGGCTTTTTCATCGTTGCCAACAGCTTTATACGTTATATTTGCTTTCGGCATAACACACTCCTTTTAAATGTGATATAATCTAGTTAAGTTTATTTTTGTTATGCGACTGATTGCCGTCAGTCGTTTTTTTATGCTCTCAGACTGGCTGGTATCGCCCTAGTAGGCACTTTTCAACCGATTAAAGAATAAATAGAAGATACTATCGTGTAAATGATTAAAAAATCTATATTGGTAAAGGAAAATCAAACATAGTCAAATTGATATTTATGAGTAATCACCTACTAGAGCCGTATCAACCAGCCTGAGAAGCACAGTTAATTAAGCAATGTTATTCAGTAGCTTATCAGCAAAATACAATTGCCCTTTACCTGTAATTTTAGGTGTCTTATTAATGCTGATATGACCGTCTGAGTGATTGATAGTCGTTTCTTTAATTTCAAACAGACCTAAATCCATTGCTTTTTGTGTTGGCATGTTCCAACTGCTACCTTTCCTGTTAATAAGATAGCCGTTTTGGCGCAACCACAAAAATAAGCGATTCTGACCGAAATTCAAACCGTTTTGACGCATGAGCTTAGCGAAATCACCGACTAAAATAGACGTATGACTTGCGCTAACTGCGTTAGCAAAAATAACTTTAGGTCTTTGCTCTTCGATTGTTGCTTCAAGTTTAATAATTTTACGGTCAGCAATTTTAAGAGCTCGAGCCATGATTTTCTCAGGACTGTTGAAGTCTTTTTCGACCTGAATGAAATACTGACGGACCTCTTTCCCTTTGTCGGTACGTTGAATCATTGCGATTTCTTTTGCCATGTCCAATTTAAGGACGTGGTTAATTTTGTTATGCCCACCTCGTCCTGTTTGCTGCTCATTTTTGAGCAGCAAAAAATCTTCATTTTCAGTAAAACCATATTCGGTCATACGTTTAAACCAATCTTTATAAGCCGTCTTAACTCCTAAAACCTGGTGAAGTTGACGACCTGAAACAACAGGCTCTTGATTTTCATTTAAAGTTACATTGATTAATTTGTTCATGTGTTATCCTTTCTAAGTTTGATATAATGGAATAAAAACGAGGTTTACTATGATAAACATTGATACGCAATTCATTGATACAATCAGCCAAATACTATCTGATTATATTTCACATTCTGAAATTACTAGAATGGGAGAAGTTTTAGGATATCCCCAAAACGACCAAGACTCTAGGCTAAACAAACATAAGAGAGTACATAATCTGATGTCTGATATATTAAACCAAACCCAAAATACAGATAATATTAGATTTGTGATTGAATACATATGCAACCCTTTAAGATACATTAATCAAGTTTCAATTTTTGAACAGTTACGAACTGCTCTTAACATTCCGCTTTCACTAAAAGGCTTGATTGTATCAGAGAACGGAAAAATTGTTAGTACTACTACTTCAAAAACTTTATGCGAAGCTAAAAAACGCTTTGAAACACTTGATAGTAGATTGAAAGAGTTAAAAGTACACTCTCATGTTTTAAAGTTTTGCACTCAAGAACTCTTACAAGAAAACTATTTCCATGCCGTATTTGAAGCAAGTAAAGGGGTTTTCCACCGCATTCGTCTGCTAACAGGTTCGTCAATGGACTCAGCTAGTCTGATAGACCAGTGCTTCAAACTAAAAGAACCTATCGTGATTATCAATGGCAATAAATTACAGACTCTAGACGAACAAAGTGAGTACAAAGGATTAAAAAATTTGCTACTTACAATCGCTCACCTTTATCGCAACTCTAAAGCTCATAAACTCAGATACTACAATCCAGATAATCTTAATGACGCTCTTACAGCCCTAACGCTTATGTCCCTCGCTCACAATCTCCTTGACAACTGCTCCAATACTAGGAGACTGGATTAATAACTTGTAAAATTCGGCTGTCACTTCAGCCAATCTAATTGCTTCATCATCAATTGGACTGTTATAGTCCTCTAGGTGATGGAGTTTTTTTGTTAACTGGTCTGATAGATGCTCTGTTTGGCAATACAGTGACTTTTGCAAAGTCGTTACCTCACTAAGAATCTCCTTTTCTTGATAAGGAAAAATTTTTTCTATTTCTTTCATGTGTTATCCTTTCTGAATTCGTCTAGACTGACATCTAAAACGTCAGCGATTTTGACCATATTTCGAAATGAGATTTTACTATTCCGAATGTTTTGGATTGTGTTTTTACTAATTCCTGCTTTTTCCGCAAGTTCTTTTTTTGTCATTCCTTTTTCAATCAAAATATGATTTAATTTTTTCCACATATCTTCACCAAACCACAATATGTTGTATCTGTTTTTAATTTTACTCACTACATCTTGTGATTAATTCTACTTTCTGCTATAATATAGATATGACAATCAGGTAAAAAACTTTAACTACCAAACCAAGCGATTTCCTGAGAGTTAAGTTTTACAGAAAGGAGGCAACGGCGTGTCTGAACAAGTTCATGTTAATATCGACACCTCTAACTTTGAGGTAGATTTTAATGAAATCAAAAAGGAAATTATCGATTTTCGTCCTGGATACTCCAAAATTAAAACAACTTATCCAAACGGATTTTGGTTTGTTGCAGAGCTAGATAGCGGAACTGCAAGTATTGAGATTAATCCAGAATGGCTCTTGATTAAAAAATCTGATGGGACTCTAGTGCCCCAGAAAAAGTAATCTTTTTCGCAGTGATTTTAACCATGTTAGAACCAATTTTTAACTTAGCAATCTCTTCATGAGGTTGCTTTTTCTTTCCGCTATACGGATAACGTTTTGGTTTCATGTTTGCTCCTTTCTTTTGTGTTCTACTGCTCTCAACTAGCAGTTATAGCCCTAGCAAGTCTCTGAATAATGTCATGTATTTTTGGAGGAAATACATAATTTTTGATAGATATGTATATAGGAGACCATGAATGAATTAAACCGCGTAAAAATAATATAATAAGGATAATAACTTGCTAGAGCTGTAACTACTAGCTGAGAGATAGTTTTTAATTTTAATCAATTTTGTAATCTTCAATAACTCGTAAGATAAATTGATTAGCTTTCAGGCCACGAGTTGAGCCACTTAAAATATTAGTAACTTCTTGTCGACTCATGCCATATGCAGCTGCTAAAGCTGCTTTTTTGATATTGTTTTCTTTTAAGAAGTCACAAATTTTTTTGCGTCCGTTTGCAATATCAGGCATCTTTTTTCCTCCCTTTTAAAAATTGTAAATAAGAAATAACTATTTTTTTTAACATTTTTTTGCGTTTTTTATTGACATGTTTTAGAGAATATTCTAAAATAAAGGCATAGAAAAAACGCTAATAAATCAATATTCCTGTTCGCCAAAACATCTTTTTTGATTTATTCGATTAGTTGTTTTTTTAGTTAAATCTTATTTACAAAAACTATTTTAGAGTATTCTCTACTGTTTGTCAACAGTTTTCTACAAAATTCTCTAAATATTTTTTGTCATACCCTAGAAAGGTTGATAAAATCAATGTTTACGACTTTTGATAGAGTTAAAGAATTATCCCAAAAGCGAGGAATTTCCCTAAGTAAATTAGAGGAAACTCTAGGATTGGGCAAAAATTCTATCTATGCTCTTAAAAGAAACCAACCATCTGCTGAAAGGTTACAAGAAATAGCAGATTACTTTAATGTGTCTACAGATTATCTATTGGGACGCACTGACAATCCAAAAATTGCATCTGATGAAGTTGTAGGTTATACTACTGAAGATTTACGTAAAATGGCAAGAAATGCCAAAACATTTGACGGTAAACCACTTACTGACGAAGATGTTGATGCAATTACAAACATTATTGAAATCTACTTGAAAGGTAGAAAATAAAAATTACTTAGCAAAGGAAGATAGTCTATGACTATTGAAGAACTTGTTGAATCGTATGGAGTTACACTAGCTTATTTTGATAACGAGCTATGGCCGCGTCCAGGTATTTACATTAGTGAGATAAAAATCATATTTATCAATAAATCACTTTCAGAAGAAGCTATGAAAAAGGTTGTTTATCATGAGCTTGGACATCTTGAGCACGATTCTAACCAATATCAAAGACGTCATGAACAATTTGAATTGCAAGCTAACCGCCACATGATCCGTCTCTTGTTAGAAGAAGAGTTGAGAGAATCAGATTATGAATTCAACTACGTCAATTTCATGCAACGCCACCAATTGAATACTGTGGCAGATGAGTGCATGGTAATTGATGAATACTATAATTTAATGGATATTGTTTAAAAAAGCTATGTGCAATCACTGAACCACACTAAAAGCTGAGAATGGAGAATTATTAATGAAGAAAATTGGATTATTAGGATTGACTTTATTGTCTGTTGCAACGCTTAGCGCGTGTTCTTCATCAAAGACAGACAATAAAAATACTTCTTCAAGTTCATCTGTAGAGCAGACTACTTCTTCAAAATCAGAAACTACTGCTTCATCTACATCAGTTGATGAAACTAAAAAAGCAGTTAGAGACGTGTATGATTCTGTAGTTGTTGGAGATTTAATGAATAATGGTGAAGGCGGAACAACAAAAGATACTGTTGTAAATGCTTATGGAAATCCAGCTTCTACTTCCACAACATCAATAAATGGCATGAATGTAGAACAAGTCACTTGGATTGGTAACGGTAACGCTACTGGCATTACTGTATCGATTCAATTTATCAATAATAATGCTACTAGTAAAATGATTTCTGGTTTCCAATTCTCTCGTGATTCTAAAATTGGTTTGACTGAATTCAATAATTTAGCAACTGGCACTTCTTATGCTGACGTAGTGAATACACTGGGCGAACCTGATACAACAAGCGAAAGCTTAATTTCTGGTTCAAAATCTGTCACAGCAAACTGGATTACTGGTATCAAAGGTAACGTTGGTGCAAACTTTGTTTTGCAATTTACTAATGATAGTTTAACAAGTAAATCACAGTCTGGTTTGACTGACTAAAAGGGGAATTTATGAAAAGGGATTTAAAAGAGCTTATCCAGGAATTACTGGATCATATTGACGAAAATCCATTGACTGATGAACAAATCGAAAAGATTGAAAAATGGATTGAGGAGAATAGGAAAGAATAAAAATATTATTAAGGTTTTAGGAGAACACATGGATGAAACTAAATATATTTCAGAAAGATTAGATGACCAAATTAATTGGTATGATACTAAAAGCCAAAAACATCAAAAATGCTATAAGTGGTATAAAAAAATTGAAATCCTAGCTGGTGCTATTGTACCCATTGCTTCTGCATTTAATATAGCTAATTTCAAAATTATATCTGTTTTGTGTTCTAGTGCTATATTAGCGTGCGAGTCCTTAATTTCTCTTTCTAATCACCAATCAAACTGGACGCAGTACCGTACAACAGCTGAAACATTAAGGCATGAAAAATATATGTATCAAACACAAACAGGTGTATATAAAAATGAAGAGGATAAATTTGCTTTACTTGTTGAACGCTGTGAAACAATTATATCCAGTGAAAATATTAACTGGGCTAATCTTCAGACCGATACATCTAAAAGAAAGGAAAGCGATAAATGACAAGTCATAAATGTTTTATTTCGTTTAAATCAGATGATATGCACTACAAAAAATACATTCAAAATTATCTTGATATAGATATGATCGATAAATCGTTGAATGAACCTATACAATCAGAAAATGAAGATTACATCATGCGAAAAATACGTGAAGACTATTTGCAAGATTCTACAGTTACAATACACCTTATCGGGGAATACAGTGCAGAGAATAGTTATCTAAATCAAAACTATATAAAACGTGAATTGCAAGCATCTTTATCCAATACTTCCGCAGGGACTCGAAATGGTATTTTAGGTGTAGTCTTACCTGAGGTTTATAATAAGATTTATAAAGGTCAACAAGCTTGTTCACAGTGTTTTAAAAATCATAATATTGTCGTGATTAATGAAAATACTACAATAAGGGAATTTAGTTATAATTATTATCTCCCTTTAGATAATGGCGAACATGTTTGGAGTGAAGACGATCGCTATTGTGTGCTAGTAAAATGGGAAGATTTTATAGTTTCTCCTAATAAATATATTGAGCAAGCTTTTAACAAAAGAACATCTGATATTGCAAAAAAAATAAAGGTTAGACCTTGAACCTAACCTTCTACAATATTTCATATGTTTTCTTAAAAATATCGGGTTTAACAGGGTAACGCTCCCCGTTGACACCAGTAATAATCCAATCACCAGCTGAAGCTTTCATAATACCTTCTAACGTTTCAATATATTGGACAGTATTCACTTGCTCCGCTTCGACTACTACTGGTATTTTACGAACTTTTACCATGTTACTCACCCCTTAAATGTTATTTTTAGTTATTATAGCACAAAATCAAATTAATAAAAAATAACTGCACTCGCCATCGCCAAATTTTGAGTACAGTTATTAGTTGAAAGTATAGTAAAAACCTGCATACTGTAGGCCTCTTTACTATACCCATTTTAACAAAAAAATGAGGTAAAAACAAATGTGGTCAGAAAATCATAAAAGTGGAAAAATTAATTTTGTCGAAAGATACAGAGATCCATATACAGGCAAGTGGAAGAAAGCGTCTGTATTGATGGAAAAAGATACTCCTCGTATAAGAAAACAAGCTCAAAAAATACTTGATGAAAAAATTGCTGCAATCTTACAAGAGCTAAATTCAAGCGAAGTTTTATACACTGATGTCTTAAACAACTGGTGGAAATTCCACCAAAAAGAACTTAGGCGCACTTCTATAAGCTCGCTAAAAAGTAATGTTCAGTATGTGAGAGAAAATTTTGGTATTGATGTCAAAATATCTAAAATAGATACTTATTATGTTCAACAATTTATAAACGGTCTTGAATTATCAAGACCAAGACTTGAACGTGTTAAATCAATATTGAATCAATCGTTTGATTATGCCGTGTCTCTTAACCACATTAAAACCAACCCAGCACGACAAGCTAAACTTCCTAAAAAGGTGCTAACTATTGAAGATTACGAAAAAATCAAAAATAAATATCTGGAAATTGAAACAGAACTTATTCCATTAATTAATGAATTACGACGCACGAAACGGACTTACTTGAATTCACTGATTGTCGAATTTCTATTTTTAGATGGTGCACGTATTGGTGAAGTCGTTGCATTAGAAGATATTAACTACCGTAAAGACGATAATTTTGTAGATATTTTTGGCACTTTAGACAGTGTCCAAGGGTACAAGAAAGCAAAAAAAGAACCACCCAAAACACCTGCTGGCTATCGTAGCAATAAGTTATCAAAACGTGAATCAGAAATATTAGATGAAGCTATTAAGATTCGAGATTTAAATAAAAGCTTAAATCCTAATTGGATTACTATGGACCGTAGCTATATTTTTGTAACAAACCGTGGCGTACCTATCCAACGTAATTCGTTCAATGAATCTATTAAAGCAGCAAATCAACGTCTTGAACATCCTATTAATAAACCGATAAGTTCACATATTTTTAGACACACACTTGTCAGTTATTTAGCCGAAAAAGGTGTACCGCTAAAAGCAATTATGGATAGAGTCGGTCACGAAGATAGCGAAACTACAATGAAGATTTATACCCATGTCACAAATAGAATGAAGGATAAAGTTGTTGATGTAATAGATGAATTAAGTCTATAGCATGCCCCAAAAATGCCCCACAGCATAAAAAAAGCCCTATCACACAGGCTGTAAAGCTTGATATGATAGGCTTTTTATTATTTAGGTTATTTTACAGTGCGGATACGCATTGTGTTTGTACCACCTGAACCGACAGGAACACCAGCGACGATAACGATGTTATCACCTGATTGAACCAATCCTGATTCAAGAGCAGCTTTTTCAGCAACTTCAAACATGTCATCAGTTGATGCAGGTTTTTCAGTTACGACTGGAATAACACCCCAGTTAATCATCAATGATTTTTGAGTTTTTTCGTCGAATGTTACAGCCAAAATGTCAGCATCTGGACGGTATTTAGAGATAAGACGAGCAGTGTTACCAGATTCAGTAAGAGCAACTACAAGTTTGATATCCATTGAGCTTGTTGCATCTTTAACTGCAGAAGCAACAACTTCTGTTTTAGAAGTACGAGCGAATGATGATGAATCAAGACGTCCGTATTCGTTAAGAAGAGCTTGAGCGTTTTTATCGATTGTAGCCATTGCACGAACTGCTTCAACTGGGTATTTACCGTTTGCAGATTCACCTGAAAGCATTGTTGCGTCAGTACCATCAATAACAGCGTTGAACACGTCAGATACTTCTGAACGAGTTGCACGTGGTTTTTCAGTCATAGATTCAAGCATGTTTGTTGCTGTGATAACTGCTTTACCAGCTGCGTTAACTTTAGTGATGATCATTTTTTGGTAAACTGGAACCATTTCAAATGGAACTTCGATACCCATGTCACCACGAGCGATCATGATACCATCAGCAGCTTCGATGATTTCGTCGATGTTTTCGATACCTTGTTGGTTTTCGATTTTAGCGAACAAACGAACGTGCCCGTTACCAGTTTCTTCACAGATTGTACGAACTTCTTCAACGTCTTTTGCAGTACGTACGAATGAAATAGCGATGAAGTTAAGACCTTGTTCAAGACCAAAACGAATATCAGCGTTATCACGTTCAGCAAGAGCTGGGAATGGGATTTTAGTGTAAGGAATGTTTACACCTTTTTGTTTAGCGATAATACCATCGTTTTCAACTTCAACAACAAATTCACGAGTTGCATCGTCTTTAGCGACAACACGAAGACCAAGTTTACCATCGTCAACAAGAACTTGTTTACCAACTTCAACGTCATCGTAGATGTCAAGGGAACCGGCAACGTTCAAAGCGATAACTTCGCGAGTTGATTTGATACCTTGTTTAGTAGCAACACGGATTTGTTCACCAGTTTTGTATGAATATTCTTTAGCTTCGCCTTCAAAAAGTTCAGTACGGATTTCAGGACCTTTAGTGTCAAGAAGGAAACCAACTTTTTGTCCAGCAATTTCTTCGGCACGACGTACAGTTGCCATACGTTCACCTTGTTCTGCATGGTCACCGTGTGAGAAGTTGAAACGGAAGACATTTGCACCTTCTTTAATTAATTGAGCGATTTTTTGTGCTGATGCTTCAACATCAAGGCTTTCACCCCAATATCCATCTTCACCGAATTTTTTACCGCCACGGATTTCAACCGCAGGACCAAGTGTTGCAACGATTTTTACGCGTTTATTCATGATAATATGAAACTCCCTTTATTTTTAAGCCGAATGAACGACTATTAATAACAATAATTTTTAATCTAATAATATACTATATTACAAATGAGCAATGTCTCGATTTAATTGAGCAAAGTCAAGACGTGCTTTGTGTGGCATGTTGACGATAATGCTACCATCTTCTGCCAATGAGAATAGAGCACCTTCTTCTTTAGTACCAAGAATTGGGCTTTCTACTAATTCTTCGTTGTGGATACCAATGGCAAGTCCACCACGACCTTGTTGAAGCAATTCAACAGCGTGAGCACCCATCCAAGAAGCAAGAACACGATCACGAGGTGATGGGGCACCACCACGAAGGATGTGACCAAGGTTAGTTGCACGAAGGTCGCTAGTATCACCAGCTTCTTTCATCAACTCTGCAAATTTTTCAGCATGCATTACACCTTCAGCAAGAACGATAAGGTGACGTTCTTTACCTTTGTTTTCGTAACCATCTTTAACTTTTGCAACAACTTCGTTGATGTCATATTCTTCTTCAGGAATAATGATTTGGTCAGCACCTGCAGCAATACCTGCCCAAAGAGCGATATCACCAGCGTTACGTCCCATTACTTCAACAACAAATGTACGTTTGTGACTGTAAGATGTATCACGGATTTTGTCAAGAGCTTCCATAGCTGTGTTTACAGCTGTATCAAACCCAATAGTGTAATCTGTACCAGCGATATCGTTATCGATTGTACCTGGGATACCAACTGCTGGGAATCCGTGTTCTGTCAAGCGCATAGCACCGTGATAAGAACCGTCACCACCGATAACAACGACACCTTCGATATCGTGTTTTTTAAGTTGTTCGATACCAGCAAGTTGTCCTTCAAGAGTTGCAAACTCAGGGTAACGAGCTGATTGAAGGAAAGTACCACCATGTGACAAAATGTTTGAAACACTTTGAGCATCCAATGGGAAAATGTCGCCATCGACCATACCAGCATAACCACGGTTGATTCCGAAGACTTCCATTCCTTCTTTAATTGCTTTACGAACAACCGCACGAACAGCAGCATTCATACCAGGAGCGTCGCCGCCACTAGTCAAAACAGCAATACGTTTCATTTTGCTAATACTCCTTTTATTAATCTAACGGTCTTATTATAGCACATTACTTTGTAAAAAGCTTTACTTTATTTTATTTTTACTAAATTTTTATTGATAAATCGCTTTCACTGTATATGGAGTTAAAGCTTGTAAAAGCTCTTCGTCCTTTTTAACCAAATGTCTCTGACTTTGCAAGGTTTGCTTACTATCTTGATAATGCAAAATCACGGGAATATTTCCTGGATATTGTGACAAGATTTTTGAAACTTCTCTATCATGTAAATGATTTGGAAGTAATAACCACAAGCGTTCACTACTTGTTTCTTGAACATGATTTAACACCATCTGCAAACGATTGTTGCGATTCTGAATCTTACCAGTTAAATAATAAAATCTCCCTTCTTGCAATTCGTCTTTATAACGTGTGAAGACTTCTGGAAAGAGAGTGACGTCAAATTTTTTCTGTGTGTCTGTCACATTCAGAAAAGCCATCTGCTCACCCTTGGTTTTTGTTCGAATCACACGAATCTTACTTAATTCAACAAGAATAGTCGCTTCAGTATTTTCATGCAAATCGGCTAAAGCCGTAAAAGCAACAGATGAGTTCTTGGCAATTTCAAGAAGTGGGTGTGGACTGATTCCTACTCCAAGTAATCCCTGTTCCTGACGATATTTTTCAGTATTTGGAAAGTCTTCTACTTCAATCCAATTATAAGAATTTTCGGCAAAAAGGCTACCTAGTTCATTAACGAATATGAAAAGAGGTTCCAGATTTTCAATAATCTTGCGGCGATTTTTTTCAAAATTATCAAAAGCACCGACTTCAACCAATGGGGTGATAAGTTCCTTCTTCTGGTAATTTTCAGGCAACTTGGTCAAGAAGTCCTCAATACTTGAAAATGGTCGATGATCAATAATCCAGTAACATAAATCACGTGGAAGTGCGCGTAGATTTTTCAAGCCAAGATAAATTTGACCATCAGCTATCTTATCGTTATAAGGCACTGTATTGATGTCGATTTTCTTGATGCGAAACTCTGATTCCATAGCATCCGTAATATAATCAACACTTGAATAATTCAGCATGATATCATAAAAAACTGCAGGATAGTGTGCCTTAAAGTAAGCTAGTTGAAAAGCTAATGCTGAGTAAGCAAAGGCGTGACTTCTATTAAAACCGTAGCCAGCAAATTTAGCCATGCGAGAAAATAAATCTTTAGCCGTTTCAAGCGGTCGATCAAGAGCCTGTGCACCTTTTAAGAACTCGCTTTCCATTTTTTGCATGTCTTCTGCCTTTTTCTTAGACATGGCACGACGCAACAAATCCGCTTTCCCCAGAGTGAATCCTGCATAGACCTGTGCAATCTGCATCACTTGCTCTTGATAAAGCATGATGCCATAGGTTGGTTCCAATATTTTTGCCACCAGAGGGTCAATCAAGTCAATCGCTTCTTGTCCAAAACGACGTCTAATAAAGTTTTCGGTGTAATCACTAGCCCCTGGACGGTTCAAACTCGTTGTTGCCACAATATCTTCAAATTTTTGTGGTTTAATACGTTTTAACAGATTAATGGCGCCAGCTTGTTCAAATTGAAAAATTCCTTTTGTCTTTCCTGCAGCAAATAAAGCTAGGGTTTGCTGATCTTCTAAATCAATCGATTTGATGTCAATTGTGATACCACATTCTTTAGCAACCTTTTCTTGCATGCGTTGCACAAAAGTAAGGTTACGAAGCCCAAGAAAGTCCATTTTAAGAAGACCATTAGCCTCAACCGCAGCCGCATCATATTGTGTAATCATCATATCTTCGCCAGCTTTTAATGGAATATGCTCGGTCAGATTGTCATCGCTCATAACGACACCAGCGGCGTGAATTGAAGTCTGCCGAGGATTTCCTTCGATACGTTTGGCAATCGCAAAGGCTTTTTGATACTCGATTTTAGAATTAATAATTTGACGGAAAGATAAGTTCTTTTCATAAACTGTAGTCAAATTATCTCTAAAACTGATTTTTTTAGTGATATTAGTCAATTCATGCTCTGGTGCACCGAATCGTTTAAAAACATCACGAATAGCTTGTTTAGCACCAAAAGTTGAAAAAGTCACAATTTGAGCCGAATGAAGACTACCGTAACGATTACGAACATAATGAAGAAACTCACTACGATAAACATCTGGTAGGTCAATATCAATATCAGGCATGCTATACCGTTCTTCATTTAGAAAACGTTCAAAGAGCAGATTGTTCTTCACTGGGTCAATACCAGTAATATCAAGAGCATAGGAAACTAAACTTCCCGCAGCAGAACCGCGTCCCATTCCCATGTAATAGCCTCGACTGCGACCAAAACGCAACAAATCCCAAACGATAAGGAAGTAATCATCAAATTCCATCTTGTGAATGACTGAAAGTTCTTTTCTTAATCGTTCTTGGTACTCTGGCAACCAAAGATTTTTAGCCTTAAGCCCTGCTTCAGTTAATTCTATCAATTCCTCCTGCGCAGGTTTTTGACGATTAAAGCGTGGTAATTTTAGTTCGCTATTAAAGTCATAGTGAATATCAGCGACTAATTTTTCTAAGTTTTCTAGAGCTTGTGGAAATTTTTGCTCAAAAGCTTGTGTTAAGATATCACAAGCCATCAACTGCTGTCCTTGCGGTGCAGCCGGCGCATCCTTCAAGCTAATATTATCTCGAATAGCATGAAGCATGTGAAGCGTTTCGACTTCGTTAGTATTAAAATACCGTACTGTATGGAGTGGGATTAAAGGCTTGTCATAATCCTTTTCTTCTGAGTGGACATTTACTCCGATATAATACTCAAAAGGAAGCAACAGGCTCTCTAAACCATCAAAATACGGGATAATAACCACTAAGCCTGACAAGTAATCCTTTAAATCCTCTAGCTGAATCCCAGAGGTCATCTGACAGCTAGACACTTTCATCAAGTTTTTGTAACCTGTCGTATCACGCGCAATTAGGTACACACTTAAGGAAAGATTTTCCTGTAAAATAAGCGTCAACTCAAGACCTAAAACAGGGCGTAAGCCTTCGCTTTTAGCTTTTGTAATAAAATGAAAGGCGGCATAGAGATTATCTTTGTCCATAATCCCAATGGTTTGGTAGCCTAATACTTTTGCTTCTTTGACATAGCCCTCTAAGTCAATTAAGCTATCCATAAAAGAATAAACAGTCTTGGTATCTAATTGGGCAAACATAAAAGCACTCCTTTCTCCGATTGATTTCTGTATCTATTATACACTAAAAATGGTGGTCATTTGACTTTAACCCGAAATTAGATGTCTCAATGATTGATTTCTTGACATTTCAAACTTATTTTTGTACCATTTATTTAGTACAAGACTTCTTTCAAGACTTCTTCTAATTAAGACAATTAAGACTTCTTTAAATTTTAATAGAAAGGGGTTATCGTATGTCCTGGAAATTTGATGAAAAATCACCTATTTATGTCCAAATTGCACAACATATTAAGATGCAAATCATCAGTCAAGAAATCAAAAGCGGTGATCAACTCCCAACCGTTCGCGAATTAGCTGAAGAAGCTGGTGTCAATCCCAACACAATGCAACGCGCTTTTTCAGAACTAGAACGCGAAGGCATGGTTTACTCTCAACGAACTTCTGGCCGCTTTGTTACAAATGAAACTGACCTCATCATGCAAAAACGTCGCGAAGTTGCTGAGGCAGAATTGCAATCATTTGTTAATAACATGCAAAAAATAGGATTTGAAATCGACGATATTGTGACTACACTAGAATCGTACATTAAGGAGAAAAAATAGGATGAGTCAATTACTCCAACTACATCACGTTACCAAAAAATACAAAAAACATGTAGCTGTTGACGATGTGACACTTAGTTTACCTGCCGGTAAGATTATTGGCTTACTAGGCCCAAATGGAAGCGGAAAAACGACACTAATTAAACTAATCAATGGACTTCTTCACCCAACAACTGGAGAAATCGTCATTGATGGTTACCGTCCTTCAGTTGACACTAAAAAAATCATTTCATATCTTCCAGATACTTCTTACCTCAGAGAAGATATGAAAATCAAGGATGCCCTTGCTTTCTTCGAAGATTTTTACGAAGACTTCTCTCGTGAAAAAGCTGAACACCTTTTAGAAGATTTAGAGCTTAATCCAAATGACATCCTCAAAAATCTATCAAAAGGGAATAAAGAAAAAGTGCAGCTAATCTTGGTCATGAGCCGACAAGCGAAACTTTATATTCTTGATGAACCAATCGGTGGTGTTGACCCAGCCGCGCGTGACTACATTTTACGCACTATCATCAATAATTACTGTGAAGAGGCTTCTGTTATTATCTCAACGCACTTAATTTCAGAAATCGAACCAATCCTTGATGAAATCATTTTCCTTAAGGACGGAAAAATTATTTTGCAAGGCAATACGGATGATATTCGTGAAGAGCACGGTCAATCCATTGATTCACTCTTCCGTGAGACTTACAAAGCTTAGGGAGGAATTATGTTTTCAAAACTTTTAAAATACGAACTAAAATCTGTCGGTAAATGGTACTTCGCACTTAATGCATCAATTATCGCTATTTCCATCTTCCTTGGCTTTAGCATCAAGACACTTACAGACTATGCTGAAAACTATACAACAAGTAATGCTAATCATTACACACAACTTATTCCAATCATCTTATCAATCATGTTTGGTGTTGTGGTTGCCAGTGCTTGGATTGCTACACTAGCTATCATCGTGCGACGTTTTTATAAAAATATCTTTGGTCGCGAAGGTTACCTTACTTTAACCTTGCCAGTATCTACTCACCAAATCATTTTATCTAAATTAATTGCTTCACTGATTTGGACAGCCTTTAACGCAATCGTGGTTACCATTGGAGTGACCTTACTTGTCATACCGATTTTTGGCCTAGGTCATTTCTTAGCCTTCCTACCACAATTCGATAAAGTACTCACTCTTTCTGAATGGGGAATTGGTTTTCTTTGGTTAGCAATCTCTTCTATTTCAGGAATTTTGCTCATCTACTTAGCTATTACAATCGGGCAATTATTTGCTAATAGACGTGCTCTTATGGCATTCGTTGCCTACTTCGTCGTTTCATTCATTGTTTTATTAGTGTCTGAAATTCTCGGAAGCCACGAACTAAATAGTGACCTTACTATCCATTTCTTTATCTATTCTTGTATTGAGTGCTTTATCGAAGGTACCATCTTCTATTTAGCAACACATTACTTGCTTAAAAACAAAATTAATATTCAATAAATATTATAGCCACCAAATTTGTACTGACCCCAAAAAGTTGGACAATAAATTATTGAAAGGATTTAGTTCTGTATTGCACAGGACTGAGTCCTTTTAATTTTGTCTTGATACGTTTATTGTTGTAATAAAAAATATAATCCGTAATG